>Ga0208263_100047_pt1 | contig 54177 bp, 46 predicted proteins | sample LakWasMet28_LOW6_2_FD_183872 | JGI IMG/M metagenome (GOLD analysis project Ga0208263, IMG submission 183872) | Freshwater sediment methanotrophic microbial communities from Lake Washington under simulated oxygen tension - Sediment Metagenome... | ecosystem: Environmental > Aquatic > Freshwater >... | reverse complement strand
TATAACCCAACGAGGCGCCACAGCTCGCTTGGTTATCTCTCCCCTGTGGCGTTCGAAAACCAACAAAAACCAAAGGACATCAAAGCCGCCTGAATTGGTGTCCACTTTTTCGAGGCAAGCCCAATAAACTCTTCGAACGGGACAAACTTGATGTTCGAGAATTGGCTCGACTCACAGACCAAGCGGAAGCGATCAGAACAAAAGGCCCAACTAGAGAAAGCGACTCCGTCACGGGTAGGCTGCCAAAGATCGAACTTCTGCTTCATCTCGGTCATGCGAAAAGGTGAAATCCATCCTGCTGGGGTTTTTCCCGAGCTGTGCTCAGGAACCACATCGACTGTCCCTGTAACGCGAACAGAAAACAGCTGCGGCGCAGAATCGAGAGCCACGCCCTTTGACTTCATAATAGAGTCCTCTGCTTCCCCGGCTTTCGGCTCTCGCCTGCGAAGTCCCTTGGTAGCGATTTTCGCAACCACTACTGGCCCAAACTCAAACCCGGTGAGTCTGTCCCTTTCTAGCGCGTCGCGGGCACGAGCACTGACCAAAAAGGGGATATCGCGTGCCCCATCGAATAGAAAGTCATCGATATGTGGCGTGCGAAGCTCAGCCAAAACGGTCTGCTCATCGCTTGGCTTTGGGAAACCGCGCTTAAGGATGTCGTGGTAACCTGACTGCCAAGGCTGATACCACATCGCTTCGAAGCGATTCGACGTCGGGTTCTCTCGCGGAACGAATACACGCACGGGAATGCCTTTTCTGCCTAACGTTGTTTATGCGTCTGCCAGTGGCTCAATCAAATCGGGATTTGATTGAAGGTGAGGGGTTAGCCAAAAACCAACCCTTGTTAAAAACGGGAGCTGAGTCGGATTCCTGATTAGCCGACTGTCGGTTGGCTCAATCAAATCCATAGCGCGTTGCATACGTTTACTTTGGCGAATATCAGGTCCGGCCCAAACCTGAGCTGTCACATTGTGAGGGAAAGGTATTTTTGCCGGCAGATAGGGCAACTTGAATTCCGTGGAGATTGGTACGGAGCCCTGACTCGTCCTCAAACCGGCGATCAGCCGGTCCCCGAAACCAAGCGGTGGGGACGATCAGTCACCACCTCACCTTCAAGGATTCCGTTCCCCGTCGAGGAATCCTTTCGTGGGCAATCAATCTGGAACCGGAAAGCTCTTGGCGGCGAAGGGACTCGTCGCCCCACCTTGAGGGCAACTTACCGTCGGGCTCAGCTCTGTGGCTTCAGTTGGCCAAGGAGAGCCTGGAACTCGGGGTCGTTCTTCAGTGTTTCGAGGTCGGGATCCTGGAGCATCCAGTCGACGTCGTCGTAGCCGAGGGATACGGCCTTGCGGAGGGATTGCAGGGCGGCGGGGCGCTTTTTGCACAGGGCCAGGCTGCAGGCCAAATTGTAGTGGGCGGTGGCGTTGTCCGGGTCGAGGCGCACCAGCTTGCGATCCATCTTCAGGCCGTCGGCGATGCGACCGACCTTGGTGTAGAGGCCGCCGAGCAGGCTCACGACCTCGGTGTAATCGGGACAGCGACGCTGCACGGCCTCGTAAAACTCAATTTCAAACTGAGGATCGGATCGGGAAGGCTTGGACATGGTCTGGCGGACAGGAGTTATGGGTTACTGGTTATGCGTTATTTGGACAGGGCTGGATGGCTTATAGCACATAACGAATAACCCTCAGCCAATAACTCAACTCAGTGCTTCCCCCGATTCGGGCATTTGCCGGTGGAGCGGAAGGCGATGCATTGGGCGCTGACCTGCAGGCGCTGAGAGACGGGTTTGAGGCCGAGTTTGAGCGACACCGTGCTGCCGTACCATTCCATGAACGGGGCGCTGATCTCGAAGATTTTGTCGCAGTCGGCGCACACCACTTGGGCAACTTGGTTGCTGCCCTCGACGGCGGGGCGGTAGAACTTCTCGCCCGTACCAATATCGACCTCCCGCAGGACGTGACTGTCGGTCAGGAGGGGCAGGGTGCGGTAAACGGTCGCGCGGGACACCGAATCGTCGATGGCCTTGGCGTGGACGAGCAGCTGGTCGGCCGTGAAATGGTCCTTTTGGGTCACGGCGGCCTCAAAAATGGCCATGCGCTGGTTGGTCACACGGTGGCCCTGCTCGGCAAGGAAGGCGGAAAATTTATCGCGGGCGGTTTCGTGACTCACTGCGCAGTATGTCGCCGCGACCGGGAGGGGGTGTCAAAAGGAATTTAGGCGCGTTATTTGGCCTATGCCGGAGTCACCAAGGAATAGAGGGAATACCTGGGAGATGATGGCACGAGAGGTAAGCAGGGGCGGTGAGTTTTGGAGAAGCCCAAGGCAGGTATCACCACGGAATACACCGAACACACGGAAAAGAATGCACCGGAGGCAACTGAGGGAACGGAGGGGGTTCTAGCACTCATGGCTTCGCCGCATCCAATCAATCAGGGGCCACCACGAAACACACAAAATACACGAAATGAACAACGTTGGGACCGTCTCGTTCAAGGCGCCATTCAGTGACTTCATCTAATCCCGATTTAGTACATTCTGCGGGTGCTCCTTTCGGGTGCTTCGTGTCTTTCGTGGGGAAGCCGACTGCATCGCTCCGGCCAAGGCACGGATCAATCCCTCGGCCCTTGAGGATCCTCTCGGTTCCCTCCGTTTCCTCCTGTGCAATAATCAGGTTCGAGTCCTTCCGTGTATTCCGTGTTTTCTGTTGTTACCCTGCCTCGATTAGTCCGGGATTCGCCCTCCCTGTTGACTCGGGTGGTTGGTACCGGTCACATGGGCCCATGATCGTGGGCGTCCAGCCGTTGGCGGGTTTTGACAAGGTCCTGCACTACAAGGTGCCGGCGCACCTGCTTGCGTCCATCCAACGGGGTTCGCTGGTGCAGATTCCCATCCTGAACCGCCACCGGCCGGGGCTCGTGCTGGAGGTGAACGCCGTGGCCGACGTTCCGCTGGAGCGGCTCAAGCACGTGACCGATGTCATGCAGGATTACCCGGCGTTGACGGCTGATCTGCTGGCCTTGGCGAAGTGGATGCATGGCTACTACGCCGCGCGGATGGAGTCGGTCCTGGAGGCCATGATTCCCGGGGCGGTGCGCGATGGCACCCGGATCAAGCAGGAGAAATACCTCGCCCCGGCGCAGAAGCTTTCGCCGGACGAGCTGGCGACCTTGCGCAAGAAGGCGCCGGCGCAGGCCAAGCTGATCGAGTTTCTCGCGCACCAATTGCGCCCGGTGAAGAAGCCGCTCGCCCTGTCCCGTCTCGGCGCGACGGCCAGCGTGGTCAACGCGCTGGTGAAGCGCGGGTTTGTCCACGAGGAGACTCGCCACGTGGAGCGCGTGGCCTACGCCGACAACTGGACGGGTGGCGAGATTGTGGCCGGTTTACCGCCGAAGCTGATGGACGAGCAGGCGGCGGTCGTGGCGTCCGTCGGGGAGAGCCTGACCAAGGGAAAATTTGCGGTGCACCTCCTGCACGGCGTCACGGGATCGGGCAAGACGGAGGTCTATCTGCGCGCGGTGGAACAGGTGCTGGCCGCCGGCGGGAGTGCCATCTACCTCGTGCCCGAGGTGGCGCTCACCCCGCAGACGGTCGCGCGGTTGCGCGGACGTTTCGAGGCAGCCGGACACCAGACGGTCGTCTGGCACAGTCATCTCGGCGAAGGCGAGCGGCTCGACGGCTGGACCGCCCTGGCTTCCGGAAAAGCGCGGGTGGTCGTCGGGGCGCGCTCGGCAGTGTTCGCTCCGGTGCGCGATCTGCGGCTCATCGTCGTGGATGAGGAACACGAGCCGGCCTACAAGCAGGACGAGACGCCGCGCTACCACGGCCGCGATGTCGCCGTGTACCGGGCCAAACTGGCCGGGGCGACCTGCCTCCTGGGCTCGGCCACGCCTTCCCTGGAATCCTTTGCGAACGTGCGCAGCGGCAAGTACCGGCTCGATCTTCTGTTGAAGCGGGTCGACGACAAGAAAATGCCGGACATCCAGATTGTGGACATGCGCATCGAGGTGATGCGGCAGCGCGGGATGGTGACCCTGTCGCGGCTCTTGGTGAATCACATGCAGGCGCGCTTCGAGCGGAAGGAGCAGACGATCCTGTTCATCAACCGCCGGGGCTATTCCTCGAGCATGCTCTGCCGCAAATGCGGACATGTGGAGTCATGTCCGCACTGCAGCGTGACGATGACCTATCACCGCACCGATGAAACCTTGAAGTGCCATCTCTGCGGTCACCAGCGCGGCGCGCCGGTGGCATGTCCGAGTTGCGCGGCGCCCGACATCCGCTGGCGCGGCCTCGGCACGCAGCGCGTGGAGGAGGCGGTGCGGCGCGTGCTGCCGCGCGCACGGCTGGAGCGCATGGACACGGACACGATGTCCAAGAAGCACCGCTTCCGGGAGATCCTCGGTGATTTCCGCGCGGGCAAGATCGACGTGCTGATCGGCACGCAGATGATCGGGAAGGGGTTGGATTTCCCCAACGTCACGCTGGTCGGACTGGTGGACGCCGACCTGTCGATGCACGTGCCGGATTTCCGGGCCAACGAGCGGACCTTCCAGCTGCTCGTGCAGGTGGCGGGCCGGGCCGGGCGAGGGGACCGGGCGGGGGAGGTGGTGGTGCAGACCTTCACGCCCAAGGCCGACGCGATTCAGTATGCAAAGCGCTCCGATTTCGACGGTTTTGCCGAGGTCGAGTTGGGCGTGCGCAAGCAGTTCGCGTATCCGCCCTATCGTCACCTCATTCACCATCTTTTTCGTGGACCGAACGTGGAGAAGATCAAGTTCTTCGCCCAACACTGGGTGAAGGAGGTCGAAAAAGCCTTGGGCAACACGGTCGAGATCCGCGGCCCCGTGCCGTCACCGATCGAGAAGGTGAAGGACGAGTACCGCTACCAGATCTGGTATTTCTGCGCCTCCGCGACGAAGGTCGTTCCGGTGCTCGTGCGCCTGCAGTCCGAGATCAAATGGCCGGACGACGTCACCCAGGTCCTCGACGTGGATCCGATGAGTTTGATGTGATTTTTCACTGAGCCGGGCGAAACCGTCGGTTGGGGTTTTGCGCCAAGGGGCAGGAATCGACTGAAGATGCGCAAAGAAGCGACACCCCCCGTCGCTTCGCGCCACCCCTCTTCCTAGAGGGGAACCGATCACAGTGTCTTGAAATCCTCTCTAGGAAGAGGGGTGCCCGCCAGGGCGGGGTGTGTGGGGAAGCCTCGCGATCAGGCAGTGGCCAGTGTCACTTATTGACGTAGGTCTCAATAGCCGGGGCGGCCACCGCTCATGCGCGACCCTCTGGCCAGCCTTGGGCCGCGGGCCGCAAGAGCGGCGCTGGCGGCCAGTTTTGTCTTTTATCTATGTTCAACTGCGTGCATCTGTGGTTTAGCTTTTCAGCATCGAACGATGAAAATCTATTTCATGGGAATCTGCGGGACAGCGATGGGCAATGCGGCTTTGCTGGCGCGCGCCGCGGGGCACGAGGTGCTCGGCGCCGACACGGGCGTCTATCCACCGATGAGCACCGTGCTGGCCACCGCGGGCATCACGCTGCACGAGGGTTATGATCCGACCCGGCTGGCGCAGCTCACGCCGGACCTGGTTGTCATCGGCAACGCGATGTCGCGCGGCAATCCCGAGGTGGAGTGGCTGCTCGACACGCGGGCCATCGCGTTCACGTCGCTGCCGGCCCTGCTGGCGGATTTTGTGCTGAAGGGTCGCAAGAACATTGTCATCGCCGGCACGCACGGCAAGACGACGACGACGGCGCTGACGGCTTTTCTGTTGCGCGAGAACGGACGCGATCCGGGCTTTCTGATCGGCGGGGTGCCGCAGGATCCACCGGTGGGTAATCACCTGGGCACGGCAGCCGATCCCTTCGTGATCGAGGGCGACGAGTACGACAGCGCCTTCTTCGACAAGCGCAGCAAGTTCATCCACTACGCCCCGTCGATCGCGGTGCTGAACAACCTGGAGTTCGACCACGCCGACATCTTTCGCGACCTGGCGGACGTGCAACGGACGTTCCTGCACCTGACGCGTATCGTCCCGCGCAACGGCTGGATCGTGATGAATGGGGATGACGAGGATCTGCGCGCCCTCGGGGATTTTCCCTGGACCCGGGTGGTGCGGGTCGGCACGGGCGAGGGCAACGATGTGCGCATTGCGAACTTTGCGGAATCCCCGATCGGCGTGCGTTTCGATCTCGTGTGGCGCGACGAGCTGCCACAGAGCGTGTCGTGGAACCAACCTGGCCTGTTCAATGCCCGCAATGCCGCCATGGCGGCGGTGGCCGCCGCGCTCGCGCTGTATTCGGATGATCCGACGCAATTGAAGCTCGAGGCGCTGTCGCGGTTCCGGGGTGTGAAGCGCCGGCAGGAATTGTTGCTCGATCGGCCGCAGCTCAAGGTGATCGAGGATTTCGGCCATCACCCGACGGCCCTGGCCGAAACCCTGCAATCGTTGCGGGCCCGCTATCCCGGCGTGGTGGTCAATGCGGTCTTCGAACCCCGCAGCAACACGGCGCGGACGAAGGTGCTGCAAACCGGCTTCACGCGGGCGCTGGGCTTTGCCGATGAAGTTTACATCGGCGCGGTGAGTCGTGCCGGCAAGCTCAAGGAAAGCGAGCGATTCGACGTGGAGGCGGTGATCCAGCAACTCGAGCTGCAGGGCATCCCCGCGTACACGGCTGAAACAAACGAAAGCCTGCTCGGGAAACTCGTTGCGAACACCGCGGCTGGCTCAAAGCCGCAGCTGGTGATCTTTTTCACCAACGGCTCGTTTGACGGGATCATCGGAAAGTTCGTGGCGGCGAACCAGAGGTAAACCGCGGAAGGCTTGACCACAGAAAATACGGAATACACGGAAAGGTACGAATCCGATTTTTGCACAGGAGGAAACGGAGGGAACGGAGAGGGGTGGGCAGCTTGCCCGCTGTTGGAATCGCCTGGGATCCTTCGAGGTTTTGGCCACGAAAAGGCTCGATAACCTGGGGCCGCTGAAGTCTCTAACACGCCTGCTGGCGCACGGAATTAGTCTGCCGGCGGAGGAAACTGCCTTTGTGACTTTTTGTGGCCAAAGGGTCTTGGCCTCGGGATCACTGCGCCTGCTTGGCGACTTTGAATTCTTTCGGTTTCACGCCCTTGGGCAGCGCGAGCAGGTCGTAATCCTGATAGCCGGTGATCTTCACCTCGACGAATTCGCTGACGGGCAGTTCGCGCGGGACATAGACGCGGCCGTCGATGTCGGGGGCGTCGGCCTCGCCGCGGGCGACGCCGGGTTCCTCGACGAGGACTTTCAGGGTCTGGCCGACGTGGCTCTTGCTGACCTCGGCGGCGATCTTCTGCTGGAGCGCCATCAATTTGTGCCAGCGGGCTTCCTTCACCTTGGCGGGAATCTGGTCGGGCATCTTGGCGCCTCGGGTGCCTTCTTCCTGCGAGTAGCGGAACACGCCGAGGCGTTCGAACTTGGTTTCCTCGATGAACTGGCAGAGTTCGGCGACGTCGGCCTCGGTCTCGCCCGGGAAGCCGACGATGAAAGTGGTGCGGACCGCGATGCCCGGGATGCCGGCGCGGATGCGCTTGATGAGGTCGCGGATGTAGTCACCGCTCGTCTCACGCTGCATGCGCTCGAGCATGTTGTCGCTGATGTGCTGCAGCGGAATGTCGATGTACCGGGCGACCTTCGGGCACTCGGCGATGGTCTTGATGAGCTCGTCGCTCCAGTGGGCCGGGTGGGTGTAGAGCAGGCGGATCCAGAAATCACCCTCGATGGCGTTGAGCTGGCGTAGGAGGGTGGTGAGGGCGGTGCCGCGCGTGGAATCGACCGGCGTGCGGGGATTCGGGCGCTGTTCCCACGTGTCCATGCCGAAGAAGGTCGTGTCCTGGGAAATGAGGTTCAGTTCCTTGACGCCTTCCTTCACGAGCTGGCGGGCCTCGGCGACCACGCTCTCGACCGTGCGGCTGCGATGGCGGCCGCGGATCTGCGGGATGATGCAGAAGGTGCAGGGATGGTTGCAGCCCTCGGCGATCTTGATGTAGGCAAAATGTTTCGGCGTGAGGCGGAAGCGCGGCGTGTCGTAGTCCGGGATGTAGGTCGACTTGCCCTCGATGAAATTGGCCGGGGCGTCCTGCTTGCCGCGTTCCTTGGCGTAGATCTCCTCGATGATGGGCGCGACCTTGGTGAGCTGGTCGAGGCCGATGAAGGCGTCGACTTCCTCGTGCAGCGACGTGGAAAGGTCCTTGGAGAAGCGTTGGGCCATGCAGCCGGCCACGATGAGCTTCTGTTCCTGGCGGCGCTTCCGCATGCCCTTGTTCTGGTGCACCTCTAGGATGTGGCCGAGGGACTCCTCCTTGGAAGAGTCGATGAAGGAGCAGGTGTTGACGATCACCACGTCGGCCTTGTCGGCCTCGGGGATTACGCGCATGCCGGCCTGGTGCAGATGTCCGACCATGATCTCGCTATCCACGAGATTCTTGGCGCAACCGAGGGAGATGAGGCTGACTTTGATCATGGGCTATAAAAACAAAGGCGCGCCGTGAGGGGCGCGCGCTTGGCCGGCCGGAAGTAGACTGAGCTTACTTCTTCTTGGCCTTGGCGATGGCAGCCTGGATCTTGGCATTGCGGCGCTTGTGGTAGGCGACGCGGCGTTTCTTCTTGATGTGCTTGTTGAGTTGTTGACCCATAAATTGGAGGTGTGAAGGGAAGGTTGTGCCTGAAAACCGGCGTCGGAGTCAAGCGGCGGATTTAACGGAGGGAAAAGAGGCGTCTTGAGGCGGAAAATGACGCGGAGGGGCGGCTTTCTTATCGGGCGGCGACGGTGGGGTCGACCTGCTCGGCCCAGGCGACAATACCGCCGGCCACGTTGCTGACCTTGTCGAAACCGTTGGCCCGCAAGTACTGGGTGACCCGCAGGCTGCGTCCGCCGACATGGCAAAGCACTAAGATCGGCCGGTCGCGGGGGAGATCGGCCATTGCCTCCGGGATCTGCCGCATGGGCAGGTGCTGGCTGCCCGCGACCGCGGCCGAGGCCACTTCGACGGGTTCGCGCACATCGAGCAACAAGGCGCCTTCGCCAAAGAGGCGTGACGCAGTGACGACATCAACTTCCAGCGGTGTTTCCATGGGAGGTCGCAAGATTGGCGGCGTGAGCCAAAAAGCAACCTTGGGATTAACCGTTGACGGCTACTGCCATGGATTAATCTTGGGCGTATGTCTGATCGTTATGTTGTCATCATGGCCGGCGGCCGCGGGGAGCGTTTCTGGCCCCAAAGCCGCGAGGCCACCCCCAAACACCTGCTCCCCATCGTCGGGGAAAAGCCCATGCTGGCCCAGACCGTCGACCGCGTGGCCGGCGTCGTGCCGCGCGAAAACGTGTTCGTCATCACCACCAAGTCCCAGTTGGAGGGGTGCCGCGAAGCGTGTCCGGACCTCCCGGCGGGCAACGTCGTGGCCGAGCCCATGGGTCGCGATACGGCCGCCGCGACCGGTCTCGCGATGCTGCTCGTGAAGCAGCGCAATCCCAACGCGGCTTTCGCCATGCTGCCGGCGGATCATGTCATCAAGGACACGCAGGAATACGGCAAGCTGCTCGACATCGCCTTTGCCTCGGCGGAGAGCGCCGACGTGCTGGTGACCCTGGGCATCAAGCCTGCCGCCCCGGAAACGGGCTTTGGCTACATCCAGCAAGCGGGGCCCTGGCGCAAGATCGGCGGGCGGGACGTGATGGCGGTGAAACGATTTGTCGAGAAGCCCGATCTGGCCACGGCCGAGGGATACCTCGCTTCCGGCGAGTATTATTGGAACGCCGGCATGTTTGTGTGGCGGGTGCCGGTCGTGGAAGCGGCGTTTAAGGCCCATGCCGCCGAGTTGTACGCCGGGCTGGTCAAGCTCGAGGCCGCGGCCAAGTCGGCCGGTGGCTGGGCCCAGGCGCTCACGGATCTTTATCCGACCCTGAAAAAAGTCTCCGTCGATTACGCGCTCATGGAGAAGTCCACGAACGTCGTGGTCGTGCCGGCCACTTTTGACTGGGACGATGTCGGCGCCTGGCCGGCCGTTGCCAAGCATTACACGCCGGACGCCCACGGCAATGTCCTGAAAGGCCACACCTTGGTCGAGAACGGCACGCACAACATCGTGATCTCGACCGACGGGCATCTCGTCGGCGTGATCGGCGTCAGCGACCTGGTCGTGGTGCACACCCCCGGGGCGACCCTAGTTTGCCCGAAGGACCGGGCGCAGGAGATCAAGGCCTTGCTCACCCGGATCAAGGATGATCCGGCCATGCACAAGTACCTCTGAGGCCATGCATTTTCTGGGCATAGACTACGGCACCAAACGCGTCGGTCTGGCCCATGGGGACGAGATCGGGGTGGCGACACCCCTTCCGGCCCTCGTCGATGCAGACGAGGCCGTGCGCTGGCGCAAGCTGGGCGAGCTGATCAAGGCGCGTCGGATCACCGAGCTGGTGCTCGGCTATCCGTACAACATGGACGGCTCGGTCGGCTTCAAGGCGAAGGAGGTCGAGGCTTTTGCCGAGCGGCTGACTGCGGAGTTCGGCCTGCCGGTGCATCTGGTGGATGAGACCCTGACGAGTGATGAGGCGGAATCAAGCATCGCCAAGAAGGACCGCCGCAACGTGCGCGGCTCGGGCCTGGTCGACTCGCGCGCGGCTTGTCTGATCCTGCAGGACTACCTGGATCAGAGATTCCCACCGGAGCTTGCTGGCGAGGAGAGTTAACCACTAATCTACACTAAGGCCTCACTAATGGAATGGGTCTAGAGACCTCAGGATTAGGGCCCATTAGTGTGGATTAGTGGTTAAAAAGGATTGGGTCCGGTTCAGCCTTGGTTTTCCATTCGTGTTTTACCGTGAAATCCGTGGTCAAACAGTCCAAGCCTTCCCGCTGGAAGTGCGTCGTCGCTTATGATGGCACGGCGTTTCATGGCTGGCAGAGCCAGGAAGGGGGGAAGACGATCCAGGACCTGATCGAGAGGAACCTGCGGCAAATCTTTGACCGGCAGATCCGCATCGAGGGCAGCGGGCGCACCGACTCCGGCGTGCATGCGCATGCCCAGGTCTTTCATTTTGATGCCGCCTGGACGCACGGGGCGGACAAGCTGCGCAAGGCGCTCCAGACCGGGTTGCCCCGCAGCATCCGGCTCAAGACGATGCGGCGGGTGCGGCCCGATTTCCATGCGCGGTTTGATGCCAAGGGCAAGGTGTACCGTTACCACGTGCACCTCGGCGAGGCCGACCCTTTCGAGGTGAATTATTGTTGGTCGCTGAATCGCGAGCTCGACTGGCCGGCGGTGCTGGCGGCGGCCAAGGTGCTGCGGGGCAAGCACGACTTCTGGGCCTTTTCCGGGGAGAACGACCGGACTTACGAGACGACGGTCCGCGACCTGCGCCGGCTTGACGTGAAACGCCGCGGCCAGCGGGTGACCTTCACCTTCGAAGCGGATGGATTCCTCTACAAGATGGTGCGCAGTCTCACCGGAGCTTTGGTGAACGTCGGCCTCGGCAAGCTCACGCCGGACGAGATAGCCCGGTTGTTGAAGAACCGGCAGCGCATCCCCGCGGTGGTCACGGCACCCCCGCAGGGCTTGTTCATGGTGAAGGTGCTTTATTGATCGCGGATAGTGGGGGCGGATGGCGCTCCGATTCATTCCGGTGAAGGGCTCGTTTTTAGGTGGTATTTGCGGAAGGCAGCCGGCGGCAACCGCGTCAGGTTGGGACAATGCATCCGCACCTCTTACAGCTTTGGCGCGACAAGCTCGACGTGGTCTTCCCGCGGGTCTGTGTGCATTGCGGCGGGACGGTGGAGGAGGGGAGTTGTCGTCACCTTTGTCCCCGGTGCGTGCGGTTGGTGCAGATTGTCCGCTCGCCCCACTGTCCGACCTGCGGTCATCCGTATTTTGGGGAAGTGGAAGAGAACCGGCTGTGTCTGCATTGTGAGGCCCTGGTGCCACGGTTTGGAGAGGGACGGACGGCGATATTGTTGCAAGGCGCCGGGCGCTCGCTGGTGCATGCCCTGAAATATCATCAGAGCCTGCAGGTGTTGGAGGATATCGTCATCATCATGCGGGCCACTCCGGGGTATGTGGACTGGGTGCGGGGGGCCGTGCTGGTGCCCGTGCCCCTGCATCCGCGCAAGCGCCGGGAACGCGGCTACAACCAGAGCCATTTGCTGGCGGAGTGCTGCGTGCAAGCGGCGGAAGGGCAGGCAGAAGTGAACGAATTGCTGGTGCGCGTCGTGGATACCAAGTCGCAGACCCACTACGATCGGGAGACGCGGCAGGAGAACCTGAAAAATGCCTTTGCCTTGGTCCCTGGTGGCACCATTAATCCCGCCCTGCGTTACTTAATCGTCGATGATGTTTTTACAACGGGCTCCACTCTCAATTCCTGCGCCGCAGCGCTTCGGCGCAGTGGTGTGTTGAGCCTCGACGTCGTCACTTTCGGTCACGGCTGAACCATTCTGTCATGTCACATTTTTCAAAACCCAACACGCCGCAGGCCAAGGCGGCCGGTCCCAAAACCACCAAGAAGAAGGTCAATACCGAGGGCCTTTGGACCAAATGCCCCGTGTCCGGGGAGATCGTGTTCAACAAGGACCTTGAGGCCAACCTCATGGTGGTGCCGAAGAGCGGTTACCATTTCCCGATCGGGTGCCGCGCCCGCATTGCGGGCATGGTGGACGAAGGGTCCTTTGAGGAACTGGATGCAGGCGTGAAGTCGGCCGATCCGCTGAAGTTCGTGGATTCCGCCGCCTATCCCGACCGGATCAAGCGCTACGAGAAGGAAAGCGGCCTGACCGAGGCCGTGCTCTGCGGGGTGGGCAAGATCAACGGCATCGCCGTTTCCCTGGCGGTGATGGATTTTCGTTTCTGCGGAGGCGCCATGGGTGCCGCCGTGGGTGAGAAGATCACCCGTGCCATCGAGCGTGCGCTCAAGAAGAAGATTCCCTGCATCATCGTGAGCTCCTCGGGTGGCGCCCGGATGCAGGAAGGCATCTTCAGCCTGATGCAGATGGCCAAGACCAGCGCCGCGCTGGGCCGGCTGGCCGAGGCCGGGTTGCCCTACATCTCGATCCTGACCTATCCGACGACCGGCGGTGTGACCGCCAGCTTTGCGACCCTGGGTGACGTCATCATCGCCGAGCCCGGTGCGTTGATCGGCTTTGCGGGCGCGCGCGTCATCAAGGAAACCACCAAGCAGACGCTGCCAGCGGGCTTCCAGACCGCGGAGTTTCTCCTCAAGCACGGGTTGATCGACCAGATCGTCCACCGCCTCGAGATGAAGGACCGCCTCACGAGCATCCTGCAGGCCTTGCACACGCACAAATACGTGGCGCACAAGGTGGCGACCGCCTCCCCGTTCCCGTCAAGCGTGGCGGCGGGTGAATGAGCGCGCGGGCAGCTCCCGTCCACGATTGCGGCTGAGCCAGCCTTAACGGTCCCTCATGACCCCAACCCCGCGCACCGCCGCCCCGGCGATGAACCCGCTCGGCGACTATGCGGCGGTCACGGAGTACCTCTACGCGCTGAAGGCGGGCGGGCTGAAATTTGGCATCGACCGGATGCAGCGGCTGTCCGCGGCCCTGAATCATCCCGAGAGGCACTATCCGGTCATGCATGTGGCTGGCACCAATGGCAAAGGCTCGGTGTCGGCCATGATCGAGTCCATCCTGCGCGCGGGCGGCTTGCGGACCGGACTCTACACCTCGCCGCACCTGGTGAAACTGGGCGAGCGGGTGCAGGTGAACCGGGAGTTGTTGTCCGAGCGGGAGATCGTGGCCTACGCCAACGAGCTACGACCCGTGGCCGAGGAGGCCGCGCGCTTCGCGGCGGACGAGCACGCCACGTTTTTCGAATTCATGACCGCGATGGCCTTCCTGCAGTTTCAGCGGCGCAAGGTGGAGGTGGCCGTGATTGAAACGGGCATGGGCGGCCGGCTCGACGCCACGAATGTCGTGCAGCCGGAAGTCAGCGTGATCACCTCCATCGGCCTTGACCACATCGCCGAGCTCGGCGGTTCCATCGATCTGATCGCCCGGGAAAAGGCCGGCATCATCAAGCCCGGTCGCCCCGTGGTGATCGGCCGCATGCCGGCCGTCGCCGAAGCGGTCATCCGCGAGGTGGCGGCGACCAGAGGGTCCCCGGTAGTTTCGGTGCAGGAGGCCTATGGCGAGGCCCTGACGGGTTACCCGCTGACGAATCTGGAAGGCGATTACCAGCGGTGGAACGCCGCCACGGCGACGCTGGCGGTACGGCAGCTGCCGGCGTCCCTGCGGCCTTCGGACGAGGTAATCAGCCAGGCCCTGCAGTCCGTCGACTGGCCCGGACGCTGGCAGCGGTTGACGGTCGGCGGGCGGCGCCTCATTCTCGATGCCTCGCACAATCCCGAGGGCGCCGTAATGCTGGAGAAGAACCTCGTGGACCTGGTCGCAACCACTGGCCGACAGCCCTACATGGTCGCGGGTGTGCTCGGGGAGTTTCGGGCTCGCGCCCTCCTGGAGGTGTTGTTGCGGCACGCGCAGGCGGTGTCGCTGGTGACGCCGCACCAATCGCGGGCGACGACGTTTGCCGAAATGCTCGCCCTGATCCCGCCGGACCGGCACGCCCTCGTGCGCGAAGACTCATTGGAGCGCATTTTTCCCGATGCCAATACCTGCACCTTGGGCGAACCCGGTGACACGGTCGTGATCACGGGATCGATCTACCTGCTGGGCGAGGTGCTGGAACGCATCGAGCCCCGTCGCGGCGCACGGGAAGACAAGCTGCAGGATTTCTAAAACGAAGGTAGTCGAGGCTCCTTGGATTGAAGGGACGGAGAGAACAGGTCCGGATTGACGGAGTCAGGCAACCCTGACTTGGGCTTCGAACGGCAGCGAACCAGCCTCGGGCGTGTTCCGTCCACTCGGTAGGCCTCCTGAGAAAGGAATGGGGAGTGTCAACCCGCTGCCCGCGTCTGGCGGGCATACGCGAGCATGCTGAACTTCAGCAGGTCCTTTCTGGTCACGGTGCAATGTGCGCTTGTTTCCCGCGCAATCCGCGGCATCTTCCGTCGTGACGATGAAATCCCTCCCGACTTTCGCCAACGCGTTCAAGGGCAAGCGTGTGCTGATCACCGGCGGCCTCGGATTCATCGGCTCCAATCTGGCGAGACGGCTGGTCAAACTGGGCGCCAAAGTCACCCTGCTGGACAGCCTGATACCCGAATACGGTGGCAATCGCCGGAACGTACGCGGGCTTGAAGCCAAGCTGAACATCAACCTCGCCGATGTGCGCGACCGGCACAGTCTGCCGGAGTTTCTGCGCGGGCAGCATTTTCTATTCAACCTGGCGGGTCAGACGAGTCACATGGATTCGATGACGGATCCCGAGACCGACCTGGAGATTAATTGTCGGGCGCAGCTCACGTTGCTGGAGGCCTGCCGCAAGCATAACCCCACCTTGCGCGTGGTGTTCGCGAGCACGCGCCAGATCTACGGCCGGCCCGACTACCTGCCGGTCGACGAAAAGCATCCCCTGCGTCCGGTCGACGTGAACGGGATCAACAAGCTCGCCGGCGAGGAGTATCACCTGCTTTACAGCCAGGTGCATGGCATTCCCAGCACGGTGCTGCGGCTGACCAACACGATCGGACCGCGCATGCGCGTGAAGGATGCCCGGCAGACTTTCGTCGGCGTGTGGATCAAGCAAGTCCTGGAGGGGAAGCCCATCGAGGTATGGGGAGGCACCCAGCTCCGTGATTTCACCTATGTTGACGACGCGGTGGAGGCCTTTTTGCTGGCCGCCATCCAACCCGCCGCCGTAGGCCGGCTCTACAACCTCGGCGGCGTGGGCCAGATCAGTCTGCGGGACCTGGCGGCGCTGCTCATCAAGGTGGCGGGCCAAGGCAGTTACAAGGTACGACAGTTTCCGGCGGATCGCCGCAAGATCGACATCGGCGACTTCTATTCCGACTGCGGCCTGATCGATCGCGAGCTCGGCTGGCGCCCGACGACCTCCATCGAAAAGGCCCTGGAAAAAACCGTGGCCTATTACCGCAAGGAGCTCTCTCTCTATCTGTGAAGAGCAGGGAGCATTGAGCTGAGAGAAGCTAGCCAGACAAACCGCCGGGCTGGACTGGGAAATTGACCTTCCGCCATCGCTAACCGAGGCTTGGCCAGCGGGCCATCAATCCCAACAAACTTCAAAATGAATAGCATGCTGTTTCGTTTTCAAAACATGGACATTTGGCAGCGCGGTGCGGCGATCAGTGCTCCGATCTTTCAACTCGCGGATAAGCTGGAGCAAAATCATCTCTATCGATTTGCGGAACAATTGCGGGCTGCGATCCTGAGTGTTACCAACAACATCGCCGAAGGGTCCGGCAGCACGTCGGATGCGGAGTTCGCACAGTTTCTCAACATAGCCCGGAGGTCGGTTTTTGAAGTGGCGAACATGCTCCTCATGTTTCATCAGTTTGGCATCTGCCGTGAAGAGGAAGTTTCGGCACCATTGTGCGAACTGGACCAGCTTAGCCGGATGATTCTGGCCTTTCGCCGAACATTGAAAACATAATCTGGCCCTACGCTCCATGCTCTCAGCTCCCCGCTCTGTCATTCTTCCGGCTGATCCCAAGGCTACCTATCTGGCGGCGCAGGCTGAGATTGAGGCGGCCATTGCGCGCGTGTTGCAGAGCGGACATTATATCCTCGGACCGGAGGTCACGGCTTTTGAGAAGGAGTTTTCCGCATGGCTGGGCGTCGGCGAGACGGTGACGGTGGCCAACGGGACCGATGCCCTCGAGCTGGCGCTGCATGCGGCGGGGATTGGTCCGGGTGACAAGGTCATCACGGTGGCCAATACGGTCACGGCGACCGTCGCGGCGATTCACGCGACCGGCGCCAAGGCGGTTTTCGTGGACGTCGAGCCGGGCACCATGCTGCTCGATGTGACGGCATTGGAAACAATGCTCACGACGATCCGCGATCCCAAGATCAAGGCGGTCGTTCCGGTGCATCTTTACGGCCAGATGGTGGACATGCCGCGACTGATGGAGGTCGCCGCCGCGCACCACCTTGTCGTCGTGGAGGATTGCGCCCAGGCGCACGGGGCGAGCATTGATAAACGCAAGGCCGGAGCCTGGGGCCCCTTGTCCGCCTTCAGTTTTTATCCCACGAAAAACCTCGGGGCGCTGGGCGACGGTGGCGCCATCTGCGGCAGCGACCCGGCGCTGCTGGAGAAGATCCGCCTGCTGCGGCAATACGGTTGGCGCAAGCGCTACGTGAGCGAACTGCCCGGCCGGAACAGCCGGTTGGACGAGCTGCAGGCGGCGATCTTGCGCGTGCGACTGGGCCGGCTTGAGGCCGAGAACGGGCGTCGCGATGAGATTGCGAAGCGTTATCTGGCCGCTCTGAAGAAACTGCCTGTAAAGCTTCCCGTGGTGGCCGATGGCCGGACGCCTTGCTGGCACCAATTTGTGATCCGCCTGGAGCGCCGGGAGGAGCTCAAGACTCATCTCGAAAAGAAGAATATCCTCTGCGGGGTGTTATACCCCGTCCCCGTCCATCGTCAGCCGGCCTATCATGACGTGACGGTCGCGCTACCGCACACGGAGCAGGCGTGCGCCGAAGTGCTGTCCCTGCCTTTGCATCCGGGGCTGACCGATGAAGACGTCGCCCGAGTCATCAGCGAGACCCAGGCATTCTTTGCCTGAGCCGGATCATGCCGTTGAACCGGACGCTTCCTCGAACTCCTCTTGAAGATTACGCAAAGAAGCGAAACACCCCGTTGCTTCGCGCCACCCCTCTTCCGAGAGGGGACCCAATCAACTGCTCCGGAAATCCCCTCTGGGAAGAGGGGTGCCCGCCGGGGCGGGGTGTGTTGGGGAGGATCGCAATCAGGCAGGGGCCGGTGTCACTTGTTAACGTAAGTCGCAATAGGTGGACGGGCACGCCTCCGCCCACAACGAAGGTTGGGTGACCGGCACCGGGAGCGCAGTAGAGCGAGTCGACGCGTGGCCGTTGTCGCTGCGTTATTGCCGGCAGAGGGACCTGCCGGCCCACCTGATCAATAGCAATCACGATCAGACATAGCTGGTCTCATGCTGTTGCAGCCCTGCCCTGATGGGAACGCGTTCTCTGGCGGTGATGGTGTTGCGGGAGCGGGCTTGTTCTCGACTCCGGGCATGGCAAGTCGCGAGCAAGCTCGCTCCCACATTACCCGTTTGCTCGCTCTAACCGAGGGAACTCGGGCAAGTATTCTATCGAGATCGTGCACCATCGGCGCGGGCGGCGCCTTGAGTTACAATGACCGGCTGGGAGGCGTCCAAGGGATGCGGTCGCCTTTCTTGTATGGCACGTTGCCGTCGAGGCGACCGGGGACCTCGTTGAAATCGAGCACTTGGGTCGCGCCGATTTCAGAGGTGAAGTAGCCGAGGATGGTGAGCTGCTTCGCCATCTTGAAGAATGTGTCCGGCTGCGCGGCCTTCTTCAGCGTTCGCGATTGATTCAGCTCGGCGTTGAGTGTGTTCAGGTGCGCGGTGCGTTCGGCGGGGGTTGCTTGGAGAAAACCTTCCCGACGGAGCCGGTCCAAACCTGCTTTGAATGCCGTGTGCTGGGCGTGGTCGTAACAATCCGTCACCATCATTGCTATGAAAGCGCCGATGCCGGCGGCCTTGGCGCCGGGCGTGTCCGTGGTCGGGATGATCGTTTCGCCAATTTCATCGAGCAGTGCGATGTCGTCGGATGAAAAAGCCAATCCCGGATTCTTTCCGGGCACAGTGCCGCCGCGCAGCCAGGTGTCGCCACCGATGAGGGCGCCGCCCAACAGAACGCCCAGGCGGGCCAGGGCTTCGCGGCGGGAGAGGTGGGTGGAGGCGTTCATCACAAGTTCCCTTTTTTGAGTTCGGTGACGGCAAATTCGGCGGCGCGGGCGGTGAGGGCCATGTAGGTCAGCGACGGGTTTACGCAGGCGGCGGAGGTCATGCAGGCGCCGTCGGTGACAAAGACGTTGGGGGCGTCCCACACCTGGTTGTTGCCGTTAAGTACGGAAGACTTCGGGTCTCGGCCCATGCGGGCCGTGCCCATCTCGTGGATGCCCCGGCCGAAGTTGTAGCCGCGGTCGGTCTTCACCACGTGTTTGATTCCGGCGGCCTCGAGCATTTCAGCGGCGTCATCCTGCATGTCGCGGCGCATCTTGTGCTCGTTGTCGCGGATCGAGCAGTCCATCGCGAGAACGGGCAGGCCCCATTTGTCCTTGGTCGAGCGGTCGAGGAAGATCCGGTTGTCGTGATAGGGCAGGGTTTCGCCGAAGCCCGTCATGCCGATCGTCCACGGCCCGGGCTCGCTGAGCGCTTCCTTGAGCGGAGCCCCGATGCCCAGTTCGGCGACGTCGCGCTCCCAGCCGCTCCGGCTGGCGGCTCCCTGGTAACCGAAGCCGCGGAGGTAGTCGCGCCGGTCGCCAAAAAGATTTCGAAAGCGGGGGATGTAGAAGCCGTTGGCGCGGTTGCCGTAGATGATGCGATCGGCGAAGCCCTCCACCGAACCTGTGGCACCCACGCGGAAATGATGGTCCATGGCGTTGTGCCCCAGTTCGCCGCTGCTGCTCCCGAGACCTTCGGGCCAGATATCCGTCGCCGAATTCATCAGCACCCAGGTCGAGTTGAAGGTGGAGGCACAGAGGAACACGAGCTTGGCCTTGTACTCCGTGGTTTGATGGGTCTCAGCATCGAGGACCTCCACCCCGGTGGCCCGGCGGGCGTCCTGGTCGTAGAGCAGGCGGGTCACGATGGCATAAGGGCGCAGGGTGAGGTTGCCCGTGGCCACGGCGGCCGGCAGGGTGGCGGACTGGGTGCTGAAATAGGCCCCGAACGGGCAGCCGAGCCAGCATTTGTTGCGGTACTGGCAATTGACGCGGTTGTTGTGGGGTTGGGTCAGGTTGGCGACCCGGCCGATGATCAGACGGCGCTGATCGTTGAAGCGCTTCCGGATGCGGGCGGCGACGTCCTGTTCGACGCAGTTGAGCTCCATGGGCGGCATGAACTTGCCGTCGGGGAGTTGGGGCAGGCCCTCGAGGGAACCACTGATGCCGGCAAAGGTTTCGACGTAGTCGTACCAGGATTCGAGGTCCGCGTAGCGAACGGGCCAGTCCACGGCGATGCCCTCCTTGGCATTGGCCTCAAAGTCGAAGTCGCTCCAGCGGTAGCTTTGCCGGCCCCACAGGAGTGACCGGCCGCCCACCTGGTAGCCGCGGAACCAGTCGAAGGGTTTCACCTCGGTGTAGGGGCAGTCCTGTTCGTTGGCCCACCAGTCGGCATTCGCCTCGTTTAGCACATCACGGCTCAACACCGGGTGACTGGCGATGAGCTCGGCCGGGCTCTTGCCGCGATGGGGAAGTTCCCACGGCGCCTTGAGGGCGTTCGTGTAGTCCTTGATGTGCTCGATGTTCTTGCCGCGGTCGAGCAACAGGACTTTAAGACCTTTTTCGGTCAGTTCCTTCGCCGCCCAGCCCCCGGCAATGCCGGAGCCGACAACGATGGCATCATAAGAAAGCGTGGATGCAGCCATGAGGTCCCCCAAAGGGAGAGCAGGTTGGCAGGGGATGCAAACGTAACTTTGATGCGCGGCCTCACCTCTGCCCGACCGCGGAAGGGCGTACCGGAGCTGCCGATTGGTCGCAAAATTCTCTGGCAACCTAAGCCGAGCTGGGAAGTCTCTAGCAGCATGAGTACCCACCCGACCAGGCGACGTTGGCTCCTTGGGGGCGGTCTGTTCGCCGGTTTGGTGCTGGCGGCGGTGGTGCTGTTCCGGTTGTCGCTGACCGGGCTGGCGTTGGGCGGCTTCCTGAAGAGCGCCGGGGCGTCGGAGGTGACCTACCAGATCGTCAACGTGTCACCCTGGCGGGTGGTGATCGAGAATGTGGGGTTTCTTTTCAAGGCCAGGAATTACTCCGCCAAACGGGTGAGCATGGATCGCCCCCACTGGTGGTCGGCCACGTTGGGCCATGTGAAAGTCGAGCAGGCGGAGGTCCCGGTCGCGATCGAGGAGTTGACGGGGAACACCCCACCGGCACCGGCGACGGCCTCCGCGCCGGCGGCTCCCCCGCACGCCTGGCCGGTGGAGGAACTCTCCTTTGACGGTCGGTTGCTGGTCCAGGCCAACGGGCTGCCCGAGCAGAGTCTGAATCTGGATTTCCACCTGAAGCAGGTGGACGCGGCCCGGTGGAATGGGCAGGTGAAACTCGATGGCCCCGGATTCGTGGCGAGCGCGACCGGTCACTATGATCTCACGCATTCAGCCGGCGATTTTGCCGTGTCCGACGTCGCGCTGGATTTGAAACGCTGGCAGGGATTCGTGACCCGCTTGATCAGCTTGCCTGACCTGACCAAGGGCTGGGAGTTCGAGGGACAGGTCAGCGGGCGGGTCACCGGCCGCTTCACCGCCGACACGTTGGTCGCACAAGGGGAGGTGCGGGTGCGCGAGGGCCGGGTGAACGACCCGGGTCGCAAGATCTCGGCGCAAGGACTGGAGTTGGATCTGACCGTGACTGATTTTGCCAAGTTGCAGGCGCGCCCAGGAGCGCTCCGGATCACTGAACTGACGACCGGTGCGTTGCCGCTGAGGAATCTGCGGGCCGAGTTTGCGCTGGTCGGGCCGGAACGGGTCGAGTTCTCCACGCTCACGTTGTCCGCGTTGGGCGGGACCTTGGCGGCGGAGCCTTTCGCGGTGAACCCGGGTCGTGATGAATTGGATGCGGTGCTGCTCGTGGACAACGTGAGTGTCGCGGAAGTGCTGGCCCTGACGAAGGACCTGCCGGCCACGGCCACGGGGAAAGTCGACGGGCGTTTCCCGATTCACCTCGACGCCGACGGTCTGCAGCTCGGCACGGGCTGGCTGGCGCTGAAGCCGGGGGTGAATGCCGAGATCGCCTTCAATGCCAAGGGACTGCTGACCGCCGGCGCCTCGCCCAATAGCGCCCGGTACTCGGTCCTGCAAAAGGTGGAGTCGGGGCTGCTCAAGCTGGGAATCAGCGAAATGCGGCTCGATATCCGTCCGCCCGATGCCCCCGCGGGGCGTTCCGCCACCCTGCACATCAAGGGCGCACCGCTCGATCCGGAGGTCAAGGCGCCGGTCATCCTGGATCTCAACGTCAACGGCCCGCTGGAAAAGCTGATCAACCTCGGGCTCGACTCCCGGTTGCGGGTCGGGACCAAACCGTAGGCCGATGGCTGGGAAACTTTCCGTTTTCTTTCGTTTTTTCCGGGACCAAACCTGATACAGCTGGTCTTACCCCCAAGCCACATGAAACACCCTTTCCTGCTTTGCTCCGCCATGGTGCCGCTTTTGGGCGGCTGTGTCAGCGTCAAGACCGAACCCATCGAGGTGAAACCGATCCACATCACCGTGGATGTGAACGTGAGGGTGGAGCGTGCGCTGGATGATTTCTTCGGTGATCTGGACAAGAAGTCCGCCACCATTGCCCACGAGGAGACCAAATAACATGAATGCCCGACTCATCACTCTGTTTGCCGCCCTTTGTCTGATCACCGTCAGCGCCTTCGCGGACAGTGCCGCCGACCTCCGTCGCCGCATGGAGCAACGCCTGCCGCAGATCGATGCGCTCAAGGCCGAGGAGGTCGTCGGCGAGAACAACCGAGGTTTCCTGGAAGAGCGCAAGAGCGGCCATGCCTCGGCCGGCAGCGTCATCGCGGACGAAAACCGTGATCGCGAGGCGGTCTACGGCCTGATTGCCAAACAGACCGGAGCCACGGCTGATTCCGTGGGTCGCGCCCGGGCCAAGCAGATTGCGGAGAACAGCCGGTCCGGAGTCTGGGTGCAGGACGCGTCCGGTCGTTGGATCAAGAAGTGAAGGCCTGAAACGAAGGCCCCGGCCAACCGTTGCGGAGGCCGGGTTCCACCCGGGCAAGCGGGCTCAGGCGATCTTCTTGGCGGCGGCCTGGGCCTTGAGACAGAGCTCAGCCGCCTTGAAGGCGTGGGCCTGGGTCATGGCCTTTTCGGTGCGGTTGAGGCAGTCGAGGATGAGTTCGCCGAAGAAGCGGAAGCCGACCTGGCCCTGGACATTGAGGTAACGCTCGCCCTGCTGGTCGACGATGTAGACGTTGTCGCCCTTCTTGTCGCGGCCGACGTCGACGTATTTGCGGAGCTCGATGTAGCCTTTTTCGCCCAGAATGATCATGCGGCCATCGCCCCAGGTGCTGAGCCCCGGCGGGGTGAACCAGTCGATGCGGACGTAGTTCGTGGCGCCGTTGTTGCCGAGGAGGTTGGCTTCGCCGAAATCCTCGAACTCGGGATGGTCGGGATGGGCGTAGTTGCCCACGGCGGCGTGCTGGACGGTGGCGTCGGTCGCGCCGGAAAAGGTGAGGAACTGTTCAAACTGGTGGCTGCCGATGTCGCACAGGATGCCGCCGTACTTGGCGCGCTCGTAGAACCAGGCGGGGCGGCCGGTGCCCTCGCGATGAGGCCCGAGACCCAGGACCTGGATCACGCGGCCGATGGCGCCCTGCTGCACAAGGTCGGTGGCGAACATGGCGGACTCCACGTGGAGGCGCTCGCTGTAGTAGACCATGTACTTGCGGCCGGTGGCGGCGACCACGCGCTTCGCCTCGGCCAGCTGGTCGAGGGTGGTGAAGGGCGTCTTGTCCGTGAAATAGTCCTTGCCGGCCTGCATGACCTTGCAGCCGAGTGGCCCGCGCAGGTTGGGAATGGCGGCGGCGGCGACCAGTTTCACCTCGGGATCGGCCAGAATCTCGTCGAGTGAGCGCGCGGCCTTGGCGGTCGGGTAGGCTTTCTGGAACGCGGCGAGCTTGGCCGCGTCGGGTTCGTAGACCCACTTGAGCGTGGCGCCGGCCTCGATCAGACCGTTGCACTGGCCGTTGATGTGGCCGTGGTCGAGATGGGCGGCGGCGAAGACGAATTCGCCGGGCTTGACGACCGGGTTGGGTTTGCCCTTGGGGGCGTAGTTCATGCCGTCGGATTTCTGGCTCATGGGGGAAGAGGGTTGGGCGTGGGCGCCGACCGCCACGGTGGCGGCACCGGCGGCGATGGTGTGGAGAAACTGGCGGCGGGGTAGGGTTGACATGGGGTCGCGGGTGATCAGACGCCGGAAAATTTGCATCCTGACGCGAGAAAGGCGAGTGCCAAGGAAGCCGGGCGCTTGACCGTCCGGATGATCAATCGCCGGCCGGTCGCCGGCGCAGGAAATGGCTGAGGACAGCGGCCGACACATAGGCGCCGGCGGCGGCGAGGCCCCACGGGCCACCTTTGTCGATCAGCATGAAGCCACTCGCCGCGAGCACGACCACGAGCGTCGTTCCCAGCAGGAGATTCCAGACCAGGCGAGAAGCGCCCCGGGGCAGCGCGTCGCCGAGCAGCTGGCGTTGGTTCAGGAGCAGGGAAAAGGAAAGGTAGGCGATGGGCAGCAGGATGAGAGCGAAGACCGACGTTGGCACCGCGAGGTAAAACGCCGCCTGGCTCCAGATGAACGGTCCGAGCGCCCCGGTCGCGGCGGCCAGGCTGCCGAGGCGGAAGGTCCATCCCGTCTGCTCCTGATTGAAAATGGCGCATGCCACCTGTCCGGAGATGAGCATGAGAATGGTGATGGTGGACAGCGTCATGCCCAGCACGCCCAGACCGAAGATGATGTTGCCGATGAACGGGCCCGTGAGCGGGGTGAGCGCGGCGGCGAGATGAAAGGCGTCACGGTTGACGAGGGTGGCGGCGAGCTGGCGATCGGCCTCGGCCAGCGTGGCCTTGCCCGTTCCGGTTGAGACGCTTTTCTCCAAGCCGGCGAGAAGGGCGTTGTATTCGCGGACCTGCCCGGGCGACGCCTTGGCCACCATGGCGGCGGGATCGGAGGCGCCGGTGAGGCCGGGTTGGGCCACGCCGTTGAACTGGGTGGCGGCGGCGATGACCACGCAGCTGGTGGCCAGGGTGAAGGGAAGCAGCATGCCCGTGGCCAGGTCGAACCGGAGCAAGCCGGCGAACTCGCGGCCCCAGCCGCGCCGCAAAATGGAGTAGGGGAAGAGAAAGGTCATGTTGATGCCCACCGCGGTGGCGGCCGCCGTCGCGATGATGTCGCGTTGCTTGGCGACGAGGTAACCGGTCCAGTAGGCGTGATGTTCGGGGGCCGTGGCGGCGATGAGCGGGGCAAAGGCCTTGGCGGGGTGGCGTAGCACACTGAAATCGGGAATGAACCCCGCCAGCATGGTGCCCCAGGCGAGGCCGCCGGGGGCCATCGCCACGCGCAGCACGACGCCGGCAAAGCAGAGCACGATCAGCGCCACCATCACCTTCAGCGTGGTCTCGTAGATTTTGACCCCGCGGCCGCCCCGGCCGTAGCTCCAGGTGATGTAAGTGGAAAAGACCAGGATAAGGACCGTCGGCGCGAGCTTGCCCCAGAAATTGCCCAGGGCGCCCTCGGCGCCGAGCAAGCCCGGCAGCAGATTCTGCTGCAGGACGCCGATGGACAGCGAGTATTGCGGCATGGCCCACACCATGCTCGCGACGATCGAGGCGACCGCCCAACCGTAGCCGAGGACGGGACTGAGGTGCTCGTTGATTGAGGCCAGCGGAGGCTTGCCGGTGACCATCGTGATGTAGCCGATCGCACTGAGCATCACGATGCCCATCATCATGGCGAGCGGCTGAAGCCAGAGGAGTCCAAACCCGCCGATCACGCCGAGGTAGAGGCTGCCGGCGAGCGAGCCGCCGCCCAGCGTGATGGCGCTTTGCAGCCAGCCCGGACCGGACAGGCGGAGGTAGACGGGCAGGCGTTGACGCAGGGGCCTGCCCGCGACCGATTTCAGGAGCGCGGCGTCACCAGTGGGGGGCGTGGACATGGGGTAAGGGAAAACGGAGCGGGCGGACGGCTAGACCTTCATCGGCTGGCCGGATTTGGCGGACTCATAAATCGCGTGCACGAGGGCCACGGCCTTGCGGCCCTCGCGGCCATCGATCGCCGGAGGCCGGTTGTCGCGGACGGCCTCCACGAGGTCGCCGATCTGGCGCAGGTGACCCGCGATCGAGATGCCACCGGGAACACCCGCGCCCGAGCCCAGGGCGTCGTCACACTTGGCGTGGCGGATTGCGTCATCCTCGGGCGCTGGCGTGGCGAAATCCCAGCGCGCAATATGGTCGTCCTCGAGGCAGATGGAGCCGCGTTCTCCGCACAGCTCGATGCGGCGGGACCAACCGGGCCAGAGCGCAGTGCTGGCCTCGATGGTGCCTAGCGCACCGTCCGGGTAGAGCAAGGTGGCGACGGTTGTGTCATCGGCCTGGATGCCGGTGTGCACGCGTCGGGCGATCCGGGCCGAGACCTCGGCGGGTAGACCGGCGAACCACTGCAGCAGATCGACGCCATGGATGGCCTGATTCATGAGCGCGCCGCCGCCGTCGAGATCCCAGGTGCCTTTCCAGGCGGTCTTGTAATACTCGGTCGTGCGGTGCCATTTCACGTAGGCGCTGGCGAGGACGAGACGGCCGAGGCGTCCGGAGGCCACCGCGGATTTGACCCGTTGGGCGCCGGCGCCGAAGCGGCCCTGGAAAATGGCCGCAACCTTCACCCCCGCGGCGTCGGCGGCCGCGGTGATCTGGTCGACCCGGTCGGGCGTGATTTCGAGGGGCTTCTCGATCATGACGTGTTTGCCGGCCTTGATGGCGGCGAGGGCGGGGGCGAGGTGGGCGCCGCTGGGGGTGGTGACGTTGACCACGTGGACATCGGGGCGCGCGATCATTTCCTCGACCGTGGCCGTGAGCACCGGGATGTGGTGCTGGTCGGCAAAGGCGCGGCCTTTCCCGGGCGAGCGGCTGACGACGCCGACGAGCCGGGCGCCGGGCGTCTGGGCGATGGCCTGGGCGTGGTAGCCGGCGATCATACCCGTACCGATGACAGCGAAACCGAGGGTGGGGTTGGTCATGTTGAGAGAAACTGTTTACGCGAATGACGCGAATTGCCACGAAGGAATGCCGGCGTGGCAATGGCCGGTCGTGTCGTCATTTCCGCCATGGGCCGTCTTTCGCCAGGCTTTCCTTGACGCGGTGCGCCGTGATCTTGCGGACCAAGGCGGACGGAAGCGGCTGGTCCAGGGGAAACTGGATCGTGGCGCTCGAGGTCTTGTAGCGGGTCAGCTGCTTTCGGAAGGCGCGCACCGCGGCCGAGCCGGGGAAAAGGCTGACGTGGTTTTTGAACGCTGCGAAAAGGACGAGGATCCGCTGGTAGGAGTAGGCGGGCATGCTCCATTTCAGTTCCTCGGCCGCATCGGGCGCGGCGGCGCGGATGATCCGGCGCATTTCGCGCAGTTTCGGCCGGGATTCCTTCGGTGCGGCGGCGATGTACTCGACGACAGTCTTGGGGCGGGCAGGGGCCGGGGGAGGAGGCATGGCCCAGTCGGTATAGACCGAGTGCGCCATGCGTCAAATGCAGCCTGCGCTCAGGCCCTGCGGCGCGGGAGGCGGCTGACGGCGCGGGACTGCAGCAGCCGATCAGTCGGCCCAGAACGCCGCGGTGCTTGCGGCGGGTTCTTTGACGGTCCGCCGGTTTTCACCGGGCCCGACGGGACTGACGGCGCGGGCCACCGGGACAGCGGCGGCGGGTGCGGTCGTGTGGACCTTCGGTTTGCGCCCGCTGATGAGGGTCTGGAGTTCACGGACGGCGGACCGCAAGGCACCGGCCTGGGCCCCCATCTCGTCGGCGGCAGTGGCGCTTTCTTCAGCACTGCTGGTGTTCCGCTGGGTCAGTTCACTCAGCCGGGTCAGGGTGTGGTTCGTCAGCGTGACGCCATTGCTCTGCTCGGTGGAGGAAAGGGCGATTTCCGCGATGAGTTTGTCGGCCTCGCGGATCTTGGTGCTGATGGATTCCAGATTGGTGGCCATCATGGCGCTGATGCCGACTCCCCGGCTGCTCTTTTCCATGGAATTCTCGATGAGGGTGGCCGTTTCCCGGGCAGCCTGGGCACTGCGCTGAGCAAGCGTGCGCACTTCCTCGGCGACGACCGCAAAGCCCATGCCTGCTTCACCCGCGCGGGCGGCCTCGACGGCGGCGTTCAGGGCGAGGATGTTCGTTTGAAAGGCGATTTCATCAATGGTCTTCACGATCTTGCCGATGCTGTCGCTGGCCGACTGGATCTCGTTCATGGCGTTGCGCATCGTGGTGATCTCGTCCATGCCTCGATCCGCCGCGGCGCGAGCCTCGGAGGCCTTCTCCTTGGCCAGGCGGGAATGGTCGGCGTTGCGCTTGGCGACATTGGAAATCTCCTCCAGATTGGCACTGGTTTCTTCCAGCGACGCCGCCTGCTGCCGGGCGCCCTCGGACAGCTGGTGGCCTGATTCACGCATCGCCCGCGCAGCCGCATCCACGCTCTGCGAGTTGCTCACCAGGTTTGCGGCCACCCGGTTTACAGGGCGCATGACCGAATGCTGGATGATCAGGACCAGCGTGGCGCAGCCCAGCGTGATGACCACGGCGGCGAGAACGAGGTTGGCGTAGCGTTGTTCCCGGATGCGCTGGGTGGTTTCCAACAGGCGCGCGTCCAGCCGGGCGGCGGCGGCGGCGGAAAGGTCGGTCAGCTTCTTGCGCAACTGTGCAGTGCGGGCGTTAGACTCTTCCGCCAGTTTGCGGGTCGACTCCCGGATGCCCGGCTCGGTCGAGGTCATCCCCTTGAACAGAGAACTCCGGGTTGCGTCGAGACTGACCAATTCAGCCTGCAGCCCGGCCAGTTCATTGGCGTCGAGACCGGCCGCGACGGCCTGCCGGGCGATGGCCTCGATGATTTGCACGGTCCGCGCGTTGCGCGCGGAGGCGTCCTTCAGGGTTTCGTCATCGCCGGTCAGGGTGGCATCCGAGAACGCCTTGGCACTGCCCTCAAACTCGAAGAGAGCGGTCTGGCATTGCAGGGACACCGGCACGCTGATCTGGCCGACCGAGCCCAGCGAGCGTTCCTGCCGGGAGCCGGCGACGAAGCCAACCGCCACGGAGGCGGCGTAGCCGCCGACCAAAATGGCGATGCCAAGCAGCAGCTTGGTACGGAGATTGAGTGAGTTCCAGTTAATGGGAGAAGGGATGCGTTTTCAAAACGGGCCTGCCGGCCGGTTGGATTATTGGATGGGGAGGATCTTCACGCCACTGGCCTCGGTCTGGCTGGAAATGTAGCCAAGCGAGCCGGGCGTCTTGGCGACATAGGCCAACATCGCGGCATCATCGGCGGCTGATTCGGGCATCACGCCCTTGCCGGTGAACACCTGCTTTTTCCAGTATTTGTCGAATTGGTCAGGGGTGCGGCTGGTCAACTCGGTGATGACATCGTCATGGGCCTTGCCGCCGGAAAGCACCGCCAGGCGGACAATCACGCCGTTGTCCCACCGGGCCTTGTTGCCGAGCAGGAGGTTCTTGGCGTCCGCCTTGGTCAGGCTGGATGCATCCACCCCGGGATGGGCGATGATCTGGTATTCCGCTCCACGACCGATTGCCGCCAAGGTCAGGCAGGCCAGAATGAGAAGTAGCTTGGATTTCATGGTTGGCACCGACTGCGCTTAGAAACTGACCGTGGTCTTCAACACGAGGTAGCCCCACCGGGAGCCACTGGTGATGGAGCTGACGTCGCCGCGGTCGCCGGAAATGGTGAGCGGGGTGAGTCCGTCCATCAGGTGATATTCGGCTTTGGCCACGCACCATTTGGTGACCTTGTAGCTGACGGCGAAGCAATGATCCTTGGAGTAGTTTTCCGGCAGGTTTTTCTGGGCGGAGGTGCCCTGACGGCTGTCGCAGTTGTAGGCGTAATAATAGCCCAGACCGATCCTGTCCGAAGCCTCATAGGACACGCTGCCGTAATAGTATTGCAGGTGGTTTGAGTAGGGACTTGTGGGAGGCTGACCAAGCAGGGCCAGGGCCGGCACGCTGGCCACGCCGTGCAACTGGTCGATGAGCTTGTATTCGCCGGCGAAGATCCAGCGGCCGTACGTGTATTCACCGGAGATCGTGCGGAACAGCACGTCCACGTTGCTCACCCCGGCCGTGGTTCCGGCAAACATTCCCGAATAGTCCCAAGCCCCCGCCCCCAGCATCGTGTCCACGAGGCCGGCCAGCGCGAGGTCGTTGCCGGACAGGACATCAGTGGCGCCGAGAACGCCGCGCATGCGGGTCTTGGGCACCTGTTGGAGCGAGTAGCCGAGCTTCAGTCCCTCGACCGGCAGGTTCCAGAAGAGTGAGAGGCCATTGATGCCATGCCCGAGATCCCATTCATTGAACTTGATCAAGGAATAGCTGACGCCCCGCAGGAGAGGAGTGTCGGCACCCTTGATGTTTTCCTTGGCTCCGGCGAAAACCTGGTAATCAAGGCTGCCGGCGCGGCCGATGTCGAAGGTGCCGTAAATCGTGAGGCCGTCAAACGACGCATCGATCGCCCGCAGGGAGCGCGGGTAGAAGGAGAAGGGCAGGGAGGCGAAAGTCCGGATGGCGTCGAGATCCTGCGAGTCATTGTAGAGACCGTGGGGGAGCTTGTTGCGGCCCACGCGCACGCCGAAATGTTGGTTGAAGGAATAATCGGCGCTGGCGAAATCGAGCGTCAGGTCCTTGTACCCGCCCAGTTTGAAGGCGTAGATCTGTCCGCCGACCCGCAGGCCGTTTTCGAAGCGGTGCGTGCTGTTCAGGATGATGTCGACCAGATTGAGGTCCAGATTATCAGCCGTATCGCCCATGAAACCGTACTTGTTCGAGTAGGAGGCGGTGGCGCTGATCGAGCCATGGACGTCGATGCTGTCGAACGTGGCCGCCTGAACGGACAGGCCGCAGGCGAGCATGGCTGGACTGAGAAAGGTGAGGATTTTTTTCCCGCGAATCATTGGGAAGGGAGTGGTGTGGGCCGTTTGGTGTTGATGTGAATCTTGGACAAGTCTCAGCAGTACATAGGATTACCATGATTGCCGGAGGCATTCATAGGAACCCGGACCGCGAGACTGTGAGGCGTTAAACGGCCTGCGGGCGGCGTGCTTGAGGGGAAACTTGGTCCACCGGCATCCTGAAGCATTGCGGGGACTACCTATTAGTTCAGACCATGGTGCGGGCTGTGGCACGAATGGCTGGCGTGACGGGAACAGGCCGCGTTCCGAACCACGCGAAGGAGATTTTGGGCACGCGGTCGGACTGCTCTTCGCAGGCCGGAAGCTGCAGATTGATCGCCGGAATTGCCGGGTTCCGTAGCCTGCCCCAACCAAGCGAAGTCGGAGTGACCGAGCGGGGCGCCCACGCAGGGCCCAGGCCCGCTCAATAAACAGCCGGGCGGGCGTGCCGATGGCCGAGGCCCAGGCGAGCATGGCTATTCGGTCTGCGCGCTGGCTTGCGGCCGGCAGGCGAAGCGTCGTCCGCTCGAGCGTTGACGCTTATGCGCCAGACCATGCGGGGACGGCAGTGAAGGCTACCGTGGCTCGACGAACCGTTCAGCCTTTTTTAAACCTCAGAAGGGTCACGACAAAGAGCACCAGAAAGATGATAAAGAGAACCTTGGCAATCGTGGCCGCCGTGCCGGCGATGCCCGCAAAGCCAAGGGCCCCGGCGACAATCGCCACGACGAGAAATACCAGCGCGTAATAAAGCATGGGAGGGCCTCAGGAAGTTTTACTGCCCCGCATCAATCCGGTTGCGCCAATGCCCGTGGCCACGATGCCGCCGAGAAGGAGCCAGATCGTGCGGTCGGTCGGGTTGCCGGTGAAGAACCGGGACAGGCTGGAGCCGAGTGAATCGGAGGCGTTCAGACCGTAAATGATCAGGATAATACCAGCGATGAGCAGGGCGAGGGAGACGAGTTTGTTCATGGGTTTGCGGCGGGAGTGCGGTCGAGGAGGTCTAGCGAAAGACCCGGGTTATTGGTTGAGTCAGTCTGGAACAGAACCGGAGCGAGGGGCGCGGCGGTTTCCAGCGGCGACCGGCTTCCGCGGGATGCGGACGCACCTCGGCGACTCAGCCAGGTGGAGCGCGACTGCTTCATCATCGCCCAGGGGGTGAGCAGGATGATCTTCAGATTCAGCGCCAGCGAAACGTGACGGACGTATTGAATGTCCAGCCGGATCATTTCCTCGAAAGTGGTTTGGTTCTTGCCCGAGACCTGCCACAGGCCCGTGAGTCCGGGCAGGACCTGGACGCGCTCGCGCTGCTCGGGAAGATAGAGGGAGTACTCGGACAGGATACAGGGGCGGGGCCCAACCAGGCTCATGTCGCCGCGCAGGATGTTGATGATCTGCGGCAGCTCATCGAAGCCGGTGGCGCGCAGCAGCCAGGCGCCGGGAATCAGCCGGGGATCATGCACGGCGTCGAGCTTGTGCATCGGGGCGTGCGAATCGCGCAGCTGCTTGAAGTGGTTGGCGTGCAGGGCGGAATCGGCGCACACCTTCATCGTGCGAAACTTGAGGATATGGAATCGACGGCCCTGCCGGCCGATGCGCTCCTGCCGGTAGATGACCGGTCCGCGGGAAGCGAAGCGCGTGTAGACCGACAACAGCAGCGTCAACAGGGCCAGGACGGGCAGCGCCAGGGTGCAGCAGAACAGGTCCAAGGCCCGGCAGCCGGCGGGCTGGGCCGCCGCGTCGGACGGGAGGGCGATGGTGGATCGAATGCTCGTGGCGGATGATTTCATGGTCGGAAAGGGAGCGCAGGGACGAGGCCCGCGGGAATTGATGGCCTGGCTTGCGGTCTCACGGCGGCCCGGCACCGGACTGGGAGTCGGGGTGGCGCAAAGCGGACGGATCCTCGGATCCGGGTGAAACGTTGGCTGGAAACCAAGCGCGACCGTCCGAGGACGGCCGCGCCATTTGCAAAGAGTGATGGTGGCGGCCGCTTAGCTCTTCACGCTCATCTTGTTGGTCACGGAAGTCACGCCGCGGACGTCCGAGGCGAGTTTGGTGACGAGGGATTTCTCGGCGTCGGAGGCGGCTTCGCCGGTGACGAGTACCACACCGTCGGACGTGACGATCTTGGTCTTCAGGGCGCTGGTGGACTTGTGCGCCAGCAGGGCATACTTGACCTGGCTGGTGATGGAGGCGTCGTCGATTTTCTCACCCATCGTGGGCTTGTCGCCCTTCATGGACTTGTCGGAGACAACGATGTCGTTCTGCACGGTTTTCACGCCGTCGATATCCTTGGCGTAAACGGCGGTGAGTTCCTTCTGGGCGACATTGGCAGCCGTGCCGGTGAGGGTGACGTTGCCGTCCTTGACATCAACGTTCGTGCTGACGGCGCTGACATTGCCCTTCACGAGCAGGCGGCTGCGGATCTTGAGGGCCATCCAACCGTCGGACTTCTCGGGATAGGTCGACTCGACCTTGATCTCGTTTTTGACCCCCATGACGCCGGGAAGGTTTTCCACGGTGTCGACGGCGAGATCGCGCTCGCCCTTGTCCTGCACGGTCCCCGTGAGGGTGACGATGCCGTCCTGGGCCTTTACCTTCACGTGGTCCTCGAGGACCGTGCGGTAGTTGTAGGAAGCCTTGGCGGCTTCCTCGATTTTGTTGTCGGTGGCAGAAGAGGCGAACAGCGCAAGCGGAGCGGCGATGATGGCGACGAGAAACGATTTGTTTTTAATATTCATAGTCTGAATTCAAAGCATACGCACTTCGCCTCGGCAGAGCTATGGGGCCTTGCCCTACCGAGGCGGTGCCGGTCTGGGCAAGGTACGTCCGGTTGTTCCAAAAAAAACCCTCGCCGGCGAAGGCGAGGGTTTGAGAACCGGTCAGATCCTGACGGAATCAGAAGGTGACGGCGAGGCCGACGCGCCACTCGTTGAACACGTGGGTTGAACCGCCGGTCTGCGCCGTGAGGTCGGTGTAGAGCAGGGCGTAGGGCGAGAACACCAGGTCCACGCCGGCGCTGTAGAGTGCGCTGTTGCGCGGGGCGCGAGCGGTGGCGACGACGTAGTTGGTGCTGCCGAAACTGGCGTTGATGTCGCGGGAACCGTCGGAGAACTCATGCTGCCAGGCGGCCCGAACGTGCGGTTGAAACATGCCGAGCGTCACGCGGGCCTCCGCCCCAAACTGGGAGCGCAGGGAACGGGCCTTCTGGCGGCCGATCGTGGCGCCAAAGGCACCGGCGTCTTCCTCGGCGAAACTGTTGCCGGTCCAACGGCTCGCGAGCAGCCCGGCGAATGGCGATACGGCGACCCGGCTGTATCTGATATGCTGGCCGACAGTGAGGCCGGTGGTCCACTGGTGTCCACGGGTGGATGAAGTCGCGATTGCCGCCGTGCCCGGGAACTGGATCGAGCGGGTGCTTTCGTAACGGTTGAAGCCGTAGGCGAGCATGGCTTCCGCAAACATCGGCCCATCGGCCCAGCTCGCGCTCACCCCGAGGGTCTTCTCCTTGACGGTCGTCCGACTGCCGGCCGAACCGAGGCCCGCGATCGTCTTGCCGAAAGCAAAGTAGCCGCCGACACTGGTGTGGCCACGGATGGCGCTGTTGCCACCGACCAGACCGGAGCTGGTGCTGTAGCGGCTGGAGCCGACATCCGCGTCGGCCAGGGTGCGACCGCGGCGCTGGCCGCCTTCAAAGTAATACTGTTCATGGTCAATGACCGAGTCCTGATCGCGCAGCAGACGGTCCGCGAGGGAGGTCGAATGCGCAAAAGCGAAGTCAGACCAGACCTGGTAACCCTGCGGCGAGATCGCATTGAGGGCGGCCGGGAACTGGCTGGCCTGGGGCAGCGTGTTGAGCGCGGCCGTCTGAACGGGGACGGCCTGGGCCGCGGCGCCGATCGCCGCCTGGTTGCTCGTCTGGGCAAAACCCGCGAAGGGCCGCTGGGAGAAGGCCACCGTGGCACTGGTCGCGTTGTAGGTCACGTTGGCCGCGGTGGCGGCGCTGTTGGAAACGTTGTTGGTGAAGGTGCCGAAGGTGCCGGTCAGGCCGCCGGCGGCGGTGAGGAAGGTGAACGACTGGCCGATCGGGTTGTAGCCGCCCAGCGTTTCAACCTGCAACGTGCCGGCGAGCGCGGCCGTGCCGGCCACGGTCAGGTGGTCGAAGGAGGTGGCCGAAGCGATCTCGATGATGAGCTTTCCCGTGGTGGTCTGCGTGTAGTTCCCGGTGACATTGATCGTGCCGACGGAGTTGCCCGGACTGAGGGTGCCGCTGTTGACGAGATTGCCGTTGATCGTGCCGGTTCCGCCGAGCAGCGCCCCTGCGGCGACGGTGGTCGTGCCGAGGGCCTCTGTGAAATACAGCGAGCCCGTCTGGACATCGAGGGGCGACAGGGTCGGCCGGGCTAGCGTCAGCCGGCCGCCGCCTTGCTTCCGGATCTGGCCGCCGCCGGTGATGAATCCGCCAAACGTGCCGTCGGCCGTCTGGTTGAACACCAGCACACCGGGTCCGTTGACCGCGACCGCCTGGTTGGTGGGCAGGGCAGCGGTGTTGGTGACCAAGGAGCCGGCGTTGATGATCGTGCCACCCGTGTAGGTGTTGGCTCCGCTGATCGTGAGGGCACCGGCACCCTGTTTGGAGACCGCGCCGTTACCGGAGATCGCGCCATCGAAAGAACCGTCAGCCGGCTGGTTGAAAGTGAGGGTGCCGCTGTTCGCGAGGACAACCCCTTGGTTGGCCGGCAGGTTCGCGCTGCCTGCGACAAGCGTGCCGCCGGTCACGGTGGTGCCGCCCGTATAGGTGTTGGTCCCGGTGAGAGTCACGGTCGCCGTGGTGACGGCCAAAGAAGCCGGCGCACTGCCGTTGGCGATGTTGCCATCGATGGTCGTCGTGGCGATGCCCAGCGGGGTGCCGCCTACCAAGACGCTGCCCGAAGTGCCCGGGGTATAGGTACCGGTATTGCTGAGGAGCACGCTGCCGGTGTTGCCGCTCGGAGGAAGAGTCGGCACGCCACCGGAAGTTTTCACGGGGACAACCGCGCCAGCGCTGTTGTAGGCCAGACCGCTGGAAAAATCGCTGCCGCCGGGGCCGCCGAGCGGATTGATCGAGCCGGGGCCAGCGAATGAAATCGCCGCGAGGGCCAGCACCCGCGAGCCGCCCGCGCCCAGCGTGCTCGTGCTGCCGGTGAACGAGATGCTCGTGCCGGCGATGTAATTGCCCAGAATGGTGTTGTTGTTGCCGATGGTGATGCCGGCTCCGGCATTCCAAAACACTCCGAGATCACTGCCGCCGTTGGAGCCGAGATTGATGAACGTGATGGTGGAGTTAACCGAGGTGGTCAGCGAAGTGCCGATCTGAAACACCCAGGTGACACCGTTCTGGCCCTGCGCGTCGAGGACGAGGGCACCGGTCTGCTGCGCCGCGCCGTTGAAGGTGTAGACTCCCGAGGACAACGGGGCCATCGCTCCGAGGTCGACGTTGGATACGTTGACCGAAGACGCCATGCCGGCGAGGCCGACGTGCGCCTTCTGGACATCCGCATAGGCCTGGCCCGTCGTCAACGGACCGGTGGCGATGATGCCGGCGGTCTGGCCGCCGGCCGTGATGCCCGTGACGGTGGCCGGGGGAAAGCCGGTGATGTTCGAAGTGGCCGCTGACCAGAGGCCGACGTTGCCGTTGGTGATCGTATTGGGACCGGGCCCTCCGACGCTGATCAAAGTGCCGCCGAGCAGCGCGTAGTTGCCTGCTGATTGCAGGATGGATTGGGCGGGCCCGGGCATTGGCGCGCAAAACATCGCAGCGAGGGCCGCGACTGAAAAAGAAAGCAGTTTCCTGATATGCATATAAATACAAATGTAGCGGGTAGCCCGATCGGTTCCTATGGGGCATTACCCATCCTCCCGAAGCCCGAACGATCCAGCGGCCCGCGAAATAGCGCGCTCGAGCTCCCAGGGGATGGTGGTACCATTCGGTGGTGAGCGTGCGCCTTTGGCGATGGGGATCATACTGGGCGAACAGCCCTCGCGGCGGTGGCGGGACCCGCGGAGCCCGGCAACGGGTTTCCCTTTGGGCACGGCTTGCGCGACCCTGCGGGCCGATGTCCGTCTTCCAAATCATCGCGGTTCTCCTCTCGTTGACGGCGATCTTCCCCTTTCCCGGCGGCACGCTAATCTATCACCTGCTCGGCTGGCTGGGGCTGGGGTATGAACGATAAATGGCGGCTGCTGTTCGGGGCACTGATTTCAGCCACCGATCTGGTAGCAGTTATCGGCATCCTCGAGGTGCATGCTGGGGTGGGCGGGCACGTCCCGGTGCCCGCATGGGGAGACGGTCGAGCGGTGCTGATATCCAGCCGGCAGAGGGACCTGCCGGCCCACCTGGTTAGCTCCAACGGAGCAGGCCTAAAATGGAAACCCGATCGAGAGCAGCAGCGTGCCGCCGGGGTCGAGGGGGCGGGGGTTGAGGTTGCGGCCGTATTCGACGCGCACGGGGCCGATGATCGTCTGGTAGCGGATGCCGAGGCCGGCGGAATAGAGCCATTTCGCCGCGGGATAATCGGCCAGCCGCGCTGCGGCGCCGAGGGCATCAACGAACGCCACCACCGACCAGCTCGCGGTGAGCGCCTGCTCGAGTTCGAGGTTGGCCTGCAGGTAGGTTTTCGCGCCGACGAAGAGCCCGTTGTCCGCCCGGGGGGCCGCGCCACCCCGGCGGTAGCCGCGGATCGAGTCCTCGCCACCCGGGAAAAAGCGCACGCTGACCGGCAGGTCGGAGTCGTCCGAGGCGCCGAACGTCGTCAACACCCCATGCGACAGGCCGAGATGGATCCAGCGGCCGCCGCCCCAACCGGTGTGATAGGATCCAGCCAGGACGAGCTGCTGATAAACCGTCTCCCCGCCCACGGTGCGGTCGGCCAGCTCGCTTTGGACTGAGATCCGGTAACCGTGACGCGGACGCAGGGCGTTGTCGCGCCGGTCGCGGACGAGGCCGACGTTGAAGCTGCCCACGTTGACCTGGGCCTGATCGGAGGCGCGGGTCGCCAGATCGCTCTGGGTGTCGAGGACGTGTTTGAAAGTATAGCCGGTGGTCAGGGCAAAACCGAGCAGGCGCACCGGCCAGATGGCCGTGACATTCGCACCGTATTCCTCGTGCACATAGGAAAGCTCCTGCCGCGTGAGGCCGAAGACGCCCGCGGTGCCGGTCAGGGGCGTGCCAAACAGATCCGGCACGGAGTAGGTGTAGTCGCCCTGTGAACTCTTCATGGATTGCGCGAGCCGGAGGATGCCGGTGTGGGCGCGGCCGAGGAGATTGTAGTGCCGCCACTCCAGACCTCCGCGCAACTGCTCGTAGCTCCCGTAGCCGGCCAGCAGGCTGATCTCCTGGCGCCGGCCTTCGGTGATGGCGAACACCGCGTCCCGCGTCTGGTCGCCGGCGGCCTCATAGCGCAGATCCACCGCGCGAAAAACGCCGAGCTGTGAGAGGCGGACCTGGCTGTCGTTGAACACCACCGGATCGAGGAGATCGCCCGGTCCGCTCGAGACGAAGCGGCGCAGCGTGGTCTCGCGGGTGTAGCGGTTGCCCTCGAAGCGCACGGTGCCCACGTGTACCTCGGGGCCGGGTTGCACCGAGGCCAGCACCGTGACCCCTTTGGTGCCGTCGGGCCGGTCGGCGGTCTCGCCGGTGAGCGCCACCGTGACATCCGGGTGTCCCCGGGCATAATACCAGCGGCGGATCGCGGTGGCGAAGTCCTGCCGCCAGGGTGAGTTCCAGGGCTTCCCGATCCGGTCGGCCAGGACCTCCACCGGGGCCGCGGTGCCGTCGGCGATGGCAAAGTGCACGGCCTCGACCACCCAGCGCGGGCCTTCCTGGACCTGTACCGTGACGCTGACGCGACCTGTAGCCGGGTCCGTCTGTACGTCCGGTGCGGTCACTTCCGCCTCGGCATAGCCTTGTTGGCGCAAGGCCTCCTCCAGGTTGCCGACCGAGTTGCGGAGGCGGCCGGGAGAATAGATGCGCGCCCCGGCGAGCGGGAGCAGCAGGTCGTCACCGACAAAAAAAGTGCGCGCCTCCTTCACCGTCAGGGCGCTCAGACCGTTGAAGGAAATGGTCTGCAGCGTGAACCGCGGGCCGCGATCGAGATGCAGCGTCACCGCCGTGGCGGCCAGGGGCCGGGGCAGGGGAGGTTCCAGGCGGGCGTCGAGCGGGTACGTCTCCTGGCGGCCGTCCGCCAGGGTCGCCTCCACGGTGAGCTTGGCGGCCAGGTAGCCGTTGTCATGGGTCGCCGAGAGCAGCACGAGCGCGTTATCCTCGATCGTGCTGGCGTCAAACGTCGCGCCGGCCTTGTCGCCCAGCAGCAACTGCAGGCGTTGGGCGGCGGCCCGGTTGCCAAACCAGTTGAGGCCGCTGACGCGCAGGTCCGCGCCGGCGAGCGACAGGTTGCCGAGCAGCAAGAGCACGGTCAGCCGTGCGGCGGCAAAGGCGAGGGAAGGGTTCTTACGGCCTGGCATCGGGCAGACTGTCCTGGGTGTAGACGCGCCACTTCAGGCCCGCGTTGTAGCTGTCGTACTGGTCGTACTCGCCGACCACCGACCAGGTCCGGCCGAGCTTGTAGGAGAACTGGTAGGTCTCGCGACCCTGCTGGGTCACCTGCGCGCCGGCGGAGATTTCCAGCCGGTCGCCGCCGCCGATGCCAAGTTCCTGGAACAGGCTGCGCCCAAAGTAGGCCCCGACGAGCGCCAGGCGTTGCGCACTGGAGGCCGCGTCGGCCCCGCCCGGCGGTTGTCCGGTCATGACGAGCAGCAGCACCTCGTCAGCGGCGAGCGCCGGGGTCGAGGACAGGGCGAGATCGGGGTGCGGTAGCGAGCCGGTCGCCGCCAGTCGCAGCTGGTAATCGCGCTGTTGGGCGGTGGCTGTGAGGTTGACGGCGGCGGTGTAGGGATCCGCCTCGCTGAGGCGCACGGTGCCTGCCTGCACCTTGAAGGTGGCGAACGGAAACAGGACCTCGCCCTCGTCCACCGTGAGGGCGCCGACCGCCCGGGGTTCGCCGAGGGTGCCGCTCAGGTGGAACAGGGCGGAAGCCTTGCCGGTGAAGACGGCGGTGCGCACCCGCAGCGCGTTGGGTCCGCGCACCGCGATGTCGAGCGGCCAGCGGCGGAAGGGCTCGGCTTCCACGGCGAAGTAGGGTGGCCGGCGCGCGACCCCGCGCAAGCCGGTGGGCAGGAGCTGATCCAGGCTCGCGAGCACGAGGCAGTCGCGGAGCGTGACGGTGCCCGTCAGGCGGGTCACTCCGGCCGGATCCGTGCGGGCCTGCAGATCGAGGTCATTGCGCACCAGCAACCCGGTGTTTCGCACAAGGGGCAGGTTCACGGCCTTGAGCCCGAGGGCCAGACGGGGTGTGCCGGTTGCTGGAAAATCGATCTTTCCGTCGATCGTGACCGGTTCGCCGCCGAGCTTCGCCGTCAGCCGCTGGACCGTGAGGGTGCGCTCGGCCAGCGTGAGGTCGGCGTTGATTTCCTGCAGCGTGCCGAACGGGGGCAGCGGTCGGGCGGCGACGTCGATCAGGTGCATTTCACCGGAGAACTGGCCGCGCTGCAGTTCGACCGAGGCTTTGAGGTGTCCGCGCGAGGCGAAGAACTGAGGGGCGCGCCGGGCGAACGGGGCGAGGTCGGCGTCGGGGATTTCCAGCCGGCCGCTGGCCCCGCTCCAATCAATTCGCGCCGGCTCGGCCCAGAGCTGTCGCCAGCGTTCCTCGTTCATCGGCAGCCGGCCGGCCCCCGAGACAACCTGGCCGTCGAGCCGGGCGGAAAATTCCGTGAGCGTCACCTGGGAGCGGTCAAACGTCAGGTCGAGGGAAAGGGCGGCGGCCTCCGGCAAGGGGTATTCCGGTTTGGCCTCGGCCAGGCTCAGCCGTTCCGCTTGAAACCGCAGGTCACCGGCGGGTTCATGGAGCGTGCCACGGAGCGTGAACCGGGCCTGCGGGCGCGTGAGTTGCAGGCCGGTGGCGGCGGCGACGGTCGCCCACAGGGGGGAGTCGGGTTCGGTGGCGGCCGTGAGTTCCAGCGGGGCGTCGGCGTTGAATTGCAGCCGCGGTTCGCGCGTGAGCTTCCAGGTCAGCGGCAGACGACCGGTGGCCTGCGTGAGCACGCGTCCGTCGTCCACGACGCTGAGTTCCTGGATGCGCACGCCCACGGCGTCGCCGCTCGCCGTGAATTTCACCTGGGCCGGCCGGGGTTCCATCGCGATTTGGGCGGTGAGGGTGGTGGTGAAATCCAGACCACTCTCCGTGAGCTTTCCTGAGGTCTCCAAGGCGTGCAGCTGCCACGCCGGTCCGGGCACGGTCACCCAGTCGGCCAGGTGTGCGGAATCCAGACCGGTCGCAGAAACCTGAAAGTAACCTTCCGAACCGCCGCGGCCCTTGAGCGACAGCCGTCCGCCCGCCCCGGAGAGCTGGAGATCATCGAGCTGCCACTCGGGCGACCAGGCAAGGCGGACGGGCCGATCCAGATTCCACAGCGAATCGGCGTCGCGTTGGAGCCGGAGGGCCGTGACCTGCAGCCCGCGGCGATCAAGCTGGCCCGCCAACTCGACGGTGGAGCGACCGGCGACGAGTTGCGCGGAACGGATTGCCGTCTGCGGACCGTCGCCTTGCCAGGCCATATCCAGCGCGACCGGATGCAGCGGCGCCCACGTGACGCCGGTGAGCTTGAGCGTGCCGGTGTGCCGCGGGGCATCGAGCGAACCGGCGACGGTCGCAGTGACCGCCGCGTTCGTCCAGGTGAAGCCGGCCGGCAGCCAGCGGGCGAACCAGGCGGGCGTGAGGTTGCCCGTGAGCGCAACCTCGGCGAGCTCGCGGGTCTGCCAGTCCACGGCGCCGTGGGCCTGCACCCGGCTGGCGTCGTCGAGCTGGACATCCAGTTCGGTCAGTTCGAGGCGCGGCCAGCGAAATTCACCCCGGGCCACGGCGGATCGTATGGCAAAATCCTTCACCGCGACCTCGGCGAGAGTCAGGTCAAAGCGTTGCGAGACGGCGGCAGAATCGCCCTGCACCCGCACGGTACCCTCGACAGTGCCGTGGGCGTCGACCCACGGCAGTTTGGACAGGTCGGCTTGCACCGTCAGCAGGGCGGACGTGGCCGCCACGGGTTGCGCGAAGCTGAAGGTCACCGGTGCCGACAAATGGGCCGAGCCGAAAGGTGCATCCACCGCCAGCGTGGTCAGCGTCAGTTCATGCCAGGTGCCGCGAGCGGCTGCGCGGGCGGTGAAGGGCGGGGCCGCGGTTTTCGGGTCCGTCGGCGGCTCGGCGCGCGCGTCGAGAGACAGGTCCCAGGTGTGGTCACGCCAGACGAGTAGGGTATCCCCTGTCACCTGGCCATAGGGTGCGCCGAGGCCGAGGCGCGCGGCCGGCAGCTGCCAGCGCGACGCGCGGACAGTGGCTTCCGTCGGCAACCAGCCTTGGGTGGGAAAGCGGGCGGCGATAATGAGTGGTTGTTCCCACAGGGTGGCCGTGCCCGTGACGTCCGCCCCGGTCCAGGCGAGACGCAGCGTGACTTCGTTTCCCGCGCTGTGGGCGGAGACCGTGGCGGTGCCGTCCGGTGCGATCACGAGCAGAACGTCGAAGTCCTGTGGCCCCACGCGCAGATGCTCGACGGTGAGCGTGCCCCGCTGCCAGTTGGCCGATGCGACCGACACTACCGGTCCGACCCCGCGAATCGTGCCCGCTTCGAGGCGTGCTCGCGGCAACCACCGGAGCAACCCCGGCCCGATCGACCGGATCACCCGAGGCAGGTCGGGCATACCGGCGGCCAGCGGAGTCTGGTCGGGGTTGCTGGCGACGGGCGGGACCGGCGCGGACAGAACCTGGACGGACCAGCCGGTGACACTCAGCACAGGTTCCTGGCCGCGCGCCTTTTTTGCCAGCCAGATGAGGGGTGTCAGCGACTGCACTTCCCCGGCCGTGGCGCGCAATCTTGGGTTCTGGTAGGCCACCTCACGCAGGCGGAAGCGTGCGTAGCCGATCCGTTCATAGCGGTCGTAGGTGAGGCCCTGGGCGCGCAGCACCGGGCGCAGGACGCCGCCCAACCACCAAGGCACGGTTCCAAGCAGGATGCCGAGGACAAGGAGACCCCATGAAAGTGTTTTGATCCAACGGGACATTAGCGCCTAGACACCATTTTGAGACCGGAGTGACAGTCAACATTCCCGCCGCGACGGCCCCAGCCGAGCAACGCCCCGGTCAGCCGGTGGCTGGGACGCGGGTGGGGCGTGGTTGCTGGACCGGCTAAATCTCTCCCAACCAGGCCCGGGCCTGCGCGAGTTCGGCATGGTCGAAGTATTTGACGCTGGCTTGGGTAAACGGCCGGCAGAAACCGGCCATGCCATGCTGCCACTTCGTTTCCCCGACCAGTGCGAGACGGGAGAGGTCGGCGAAATGCCGGGTGGCAACCTTCTCGTCGGACCAGGTTGCGCTGCCCTCCCAGCCAAGGAATCCGGTCATCTCAACGAGGACGCGCAGTTTGCCGTGCAGCCCGACCAGCCGTTCAAACACCGGAATGAAGTTGGCGTAGTCTGCCTGCACCAGCTTACCGCTGACGTGGACGATGAGGATGAGGCCGGCGGCTTCTTCCGAGAACGTGATGGGCATGGGGTGACAGGTCGGATCCGGGCCGAGACCCCGGCTCCCGGCCTGGGCGTTCAGGAAGTGTGGCGGGCGCCGCGGTCGACTAGCGGGTGGCGGTGAGTGGGTCAGCTCTTCGTGCGGAAGCCGCCCATGAAATAGATGATCAGGCAGACCAAAAGAATCAGGCCGAGACCGCCGCCGCCGACTGCCGGGCCGCCGATATAGAAGCCACCGCCACCGAACAGGAGCAACAGGACAATGATTAACAGGAGAGGATTCATGGCGTGAGACTAGCACATTGGCGCGGTGGGAGGTATGGGGCCTTGACCTGCCCGGACGGGCCAATGTTTCCGGCGGTTGGGCGACCAAGTTCGGCAGTTTGGTTTAACGGCAGGCACCCGCGCCACCGCTGCGCCTGGAGGCCGTGCTTCGTCCGAACCTGCAGGCTCGCCTCGTGGTCCTGTCTGGTTTCACCCCATGGCGCGGCCGGCGGTCTGCGGTTATCCTGAACCGTCGCAACATTGATCTCCCTATTCTATTCCATCCCATGGCACGCATTCTCCTGATTGATGACGATGGCCCGATCCGCAACATGTTGGGTGTCCTCCTGAAACGTTTCGGCCATACCGTCATCCCGGCCTGCGACGGTCAGGAGGGGCTCGAGATGTTTCCTTTTGTCGGCGCCGATCTGGTGATCACGGACATGGTGATGCCCAAGAAGGGCGGTCTGGATGTGATCAGGGAGCTGAAAGGAAAGCACCCTCTCGTGAAGGTGATCGCCATGTCGGGAGGCGGTGCCTTCGGCGAAACCCATCCGTTGGATACGGCTCTCCAGCTGGGGGTGAACCGGGCGATCAACAAACCCTTTTCAGGTGATCATTTCATGGCTGCAGTCAACGAGGTGCTCGCCGGGGCCGCCACGGGATCGCTGGCCGGCTGAGCGGAGCGCGGCGCTCATCCCGAGCTGGCGGAAAACCGCCGAAGCCGCCTCCGCGATCCGGCTTCGCGCCGGATCCTCTCTGATCTTGGGTGGCGTGAAAGCAATCCACACAAGCGCGGGATGGGCGAACCCGGCGGGCGAGAGGGTCGGCTTGCAGCCCTAGTTGATCGTCAGCCGCACGCTGCTCTCGATGACGCCGGTGGCGATGGCGTAACGGGTGAGGCCGGCGGTGTCGTGGATGTTCAGCTTGTCCATCAGGTGCTGGCGGTGCTTTTCGACGGTCTTGATGCTGATGCCCAGCGCGGCGGCGACCTGCTTGTTGGCCGAGCCTTCGGCGACGAGCTGCAGCACTTCGGACTCGCGGGTGGTCAGGCGCATGGCCTCGCTCCGGGCAAAGCCGTTGCGGTCGACCGAGCGTTTTTTTCCGTCGGCCAGCCGCTTTCTGATCGTGGGGCTGAAGAATGACCGGCCCTGCGCCACCTCCTGGATGGCCTCGGTGAGGATTTCGGCGGAGGTCTGTTTTTCCAGAAATCCGGCCGCGCCGACCGCCGTCATTCGCTCGATGTATTCATCATCACTGTGGGCCGAGAGGATGAGCACCCTGGCCGTGGGGTCGGTTGCGAGAATCTGGCGGGTCGCCTCCAGGCCGTTGAGCACCGGCATCGCGATGTCCATCAGGATGACGTCGGGCCGCAGGCTTCGCGCCAGTTCCACGACCTCCCGGCCGTTGCGGGCCTCTCCGACCAAAGTGAAACCGCCGTTGGCCCTGAGGAGGGCGCAGAGTCCCTGGCGCACGATGGCATGGTCCTCGGCGAGCAGGACGGTGATCTGTTTATTTGGTCTCATTTTTTGTTTGCTGCAGGATGAAAGGAATTTCGGCCCGGACGGTCGTGCCTTTGCCGGGCGTGGACTCGATCGTGAAGCTGCCCCCGACCATCTCGACCCGCTCCCGCATGCCGACGAGACCGAGACGCTTGGTGGGGGTGGACAGGATTTTCCGGACCGGAAAGGATTTGCCGTTGTCGATAATCTCCATCCGGACCGCGTCGGGGATCCGGCTGATGATCAGCTTGACCCGGCTGGCGCGGGCATGGCGGGCGACATTGCTGAGCGCCTCCTGGGCGACGCGGAAAAGCACGGTGCGCCGGTTGCTTTCGAGGGACTCGAGGGCGCGGAAAGCCGTCAGCTGGATCTTTAATTTTTTCCGCTCGGCCAGGCCCTTGCAGTAGGCGAGGAGGGCGGGAATGAGGCCGAGGTCGTCGAGCACCGCCGGGCGAAGTTCGCGGGCAAACCGGTGCACGGCATCCACGGAACTTTCCACCAGTCGCTGGGTGTGTGAGATCTTGTCCTTCAGGTGCTTTATGTCGGGTGAGTTGCCGTGGACCAATCCCGACAGCTCCACGTTGATGCCGACAAGGGTCTGCACGACCTCGTCGTGCAGCTCCCGGCTGATCTTCTTCCGTTCTTCCTCCTGCGCCGTGAGGATCTGGTGGGTCAGGTGCCGGAGCTTCTTACGCATCACCTCTGATTCGATAAGCAGCAGGCGGTTCTTTTCATCGCTCTGGCGGATGGAGTCCAGTGAGGCGGCGAGCTTCCGGTTGGTCGCGGTCAGCTGGGCCGTACGCCTGGCCACGGTTGTTTCCAGGTGCTCGGTATGCCTGGCCAGTAAAATCTTCGTCTTGCGCAGGGCTTCCTCGCGCTCCTTTCGTTCGGTGATGTCCTGGAACCCGAGGAGGATCTTTTCGCGGTGGCCCGGATCCTGACTCAGCATGCGGGCGTTGAGCAGGAATGTGCGGAGGCCGTTCTTCTTGTCTTTGCGCACGACCTCGAAATTGTCGAAGACCGCGTTGCGCGGGAGGATCTCCTGCAGAAGCCGGTGAAGCCGGGAGCTGTTCCAGCGGCGGCCATCGAGTTCAAAAAGCTGGTGGCCGAGCACCTTGGAGAGAGGGAGTCCAAAGGTGCCGAGGAAGGCCTCGTTGACCTTTTGCACGCAGAGCTTCGCATCGAGGATCAGGAGCGGGTCCCGCACCGTGCTGATGACGGCCTCGGCAAAATCGCGGGCCTGCGTGACCTCGTGTGCAGTCTTTTTCGCCTCGTTGATATCGAGGAGCACGAGGACCGCCCCATCCACCCGGTTGTCGTGGGTCAGGTAGGGGCGCACGCGCAGCGAATACCAGTGGCCGTCCCGGGATTGCACCTCGCGTTCGCATTCACGCACCGTGGTGATGACGCCGGTGATGAGGGTCTCCAGTTCGGGCAGGTCAAGATCGTGGTGAATGCCGCTGATCGTGCGGCCCAGATCGCTCTCGTGCAGGTGGAACTGCGCTTGGGCCTGCGGGCTGAAGCGGCGTATGGTCAGATCGCGGCCGAGCAACAGAATGATGAGCTTCGTAGACGCCTGGAAATTGGTCAGGTCGCCGTTCAGCCGGTTGAGCTCGGCGTTGCGGCTGATCATCTCCTCGTTGACGGTGGTGAGTTCCTCGTTGGTCGACTCCAGTTCCTCCTTCGAGGTTTCCAGTTCTTCGTTGAGACTTTGCAACTCCTCGTTGGCGGACTGGCTCTCCTCGTTCGAAGCCTGCAGTTCCTCGTTGGCGGCCTCCTGATGTTCCTGGATGGACTGGAGGTAGTCACGGGTCTCGGCCAGCTCCTGTTCCAGGCTGGTGATGAGGCTCGTTTCCTCGCGCCTGGTCGCGACCAACGCGGGCGGGGCCGTCACCTCCGCCGGCAGGATTTGGCCGCGCTGGACGGGATTCTCGAAGAGGACCAGATAACGTCGCTCCTTGAGATTCTTCAACGGCACGACCTCGAGGTGCACCACGCGTTTCCGGCCCTCGGCCTTGAAGGCCACGGAATCCTCGCGCGCGGTCTCGTGGTTCTTCTTGGCGCGGTTGATCACGGTGCGCAGCGGCAGCATCAGGCCCTCGCGGGCCATCTTCAGCAGGTCGAACCTCGCCTTGCCGGTCGGTGGCTCGAGATAGAGGCCGGTCGGCCCGCGGAACTGCAGGATTTGCAGGTGCTCGTCGATCAGCACGCTGGGCGGGGCGAATTGGTTCACGGTCAGGCGGTCCGCCTCGCGCTCGGCGCTGAGCTCGCCGCGGTAGGATTCCGCCGCGCCGCCCGCGCCGAGTCCCGTCAGGGTGGCGGCATGCGCCGCGCCCAGACGCGCCCCGAATTCGCTGCGCACCGGCAGTTGGAACGCCGCCGTCGGCGCCGCCTTGCGGGTGAAAATCTTCTGACGTTTGTCCAGCGGCACAAACAGGTCGGTGAACGTGCCGACGGATTCCGAGGCGCCGAGAAACAGACAGCCCTCCGGCTTGAGCGCATAGTGAAACGCCGGCAGGGCCTTCTGCTGCAGGCTCGGCTCGAAATAGATCATCACGTTGCGGCAGGTGATCAGGTCCATCCGCGAAAACGGCGAGTCGCTGATCAAGTTGTGGCGCGCAAAGATCACCTGCTCGCGCACGGCCTTGATGACGCGGTAGCCACCGTCCTCCTGGACGAAGAATCGGCGCAGGCGCTCGGGGGAAACGTCGGCGGTGGCGCTCTTGGGGTAGAGGCCCTGGCGGGCCCGGGTCAGGTTTGCCTCGCTCAGGTCGGTGGCGAACACTTGGAGCTGGCGCGGGCGGTGGGATTTCTCCGCCGCCTCGGTGAACAGCATCGCGATGGAGTAGGCCTCCTGCCCGGTGGAACAGCCGAGCACCCAGATGCGCACCGGCTCGTCATCCCGCGCGGCGAGCAACGGGGCCAGCACCTTTGCCTTGAGCATGGCAAAGGCATCGGCGTTGCGGAAAAAGCTGGTCACGCTGATCAGCGCGTCGGCGTAGAGGGCGTCGAGTTCCTTGGCGTTGCCGCGCAGGAAGTCGGCGTAGCTCTCCAGCGAGTCGCGGTGGTTCAGCACCGCGCGCCGCGTCATGCGCCGGTGGATGGTGCTGGTCTTGTAATGGGAGAAATCGACCCCGCAGTGGTTGCGGAGCAGGAGCAAAATGCTCTTGTAGCCATCGGGCTCGGCCTTGCCCGCTGACGACGGGGCCGCCGTTTTCCGGCGGGAATGCGGGTCCCGGGATGGATTGTGGCCGGCCACGTAGGGGTGCCGCGCGATGCGCGCCAGTTTGCGGGCAATTCCGGCCGGAGAGAGCACCGCGTCCACGCAGCCCGCGGCCACAGCGCTCCGGGGCATCGAGTCGAAGCGGGCCGAATGGTCCTGGGCAAAGGTGAGCCCGCCCTCGGCCTTGATGGCCTCGAGGCCGACGGAGCCGTCGCTGGCGTTGCCGGAGAGGATTACCCCGACGGCACGTTCCCGCTGGTCGTTGGCCAGGGCTTCGAAGAAGAAATCGATCGAGCGCGCGGCGGCGCCGACCTGGGAGCGCGGCTGCAGTTTCAGCCGGCCGCCGGCGATACCCATGCTCGTGTTGGGCGGGATGATGTAAACGTGGTTGGCCTTCACGCGCAGGTTGTTGGTCGCCTCGGCCACCGGCATGGCCGTGGCCCGGGCAAGCAGCTGCGTCAGCGCGCTGTCGTGCTGGGGATCGAGGTGCTGCACCAGGACGAAGCCGAAGCCGGTGTCGAGCGGGAGCTGTTTCAGCAGCTGCGTGAACGCCTCGAGACCGCCGGCCGAGGCGCCGATCCCGACAATCGGGCAGCTTAGTTGCTCGGGGGCAGGGGTCTTGGTTTGTGTTTTGCGAGTTTTCATCAGCCTTGTGGGCTCCTGCCATTGCATCCATGCAACCACGGACCAGGAATCGCCAGGGCGGCGAAACTTCCGTCTTGGGTTATTAAACTCCGAAAGGGCATGGATAGCGACATGTTTAGGCGGCTTTTCCGGCGGCGGCTGCGGTGGTGCCGGTGGGTTGAGGGATCACGACGGTGACCGAGGTGCCCGCCCGCAGCCCTGATTTGATCGTGAGCGTGCCGCCCACACAGGCCGCCCGCTCGCGCATGCCGGCCAGGCCGAGCACCGCCTGGTCCTTCCTCCGCGCGGCATGGTGCCTGGAGTCGAAGCCGATGCCGTCGTCGGTGATCACGAGCCGGACGAATGCGCTCGTCTGGCGCAGCGACACCGAGACATGCCGCGCGCGGGCGTGCTTCTCCACGTTCTTCAGGGATTCCTGCACAATGCGGTAGAGCGCCAGTTCGGTGTCGGCCGGCAGACGCTCGGCGAGCGGGGTGCCGGCCAGCTGGACCGCCACGCCGGTGCGGGCCGCGAATTCCGTGCAGGTGGGCCGCAGCACGGCGAAGAGGCCCAGTTGGTCCAGCAGGCTCGGTCGCAGATTCCGCGAGATGCGCTCCACCTCGGCCGCCGTCTGGCTGAGCAGGCTACGAAGCGTATCGGCCTCCCGTTTCGCCGGGCCGTCGCGGACCGTCAGCTTGTCCGCCAGCGCCTGGCTGCTGAACTGGACGGCAATGAGCAGCTGGGTGATGTTGTTGTGCAGTTCGAGGGCCACACGGGTGCGTTCAGCCTCCTGCACGACCACGATGCGATGGGCCAGGGCCCGCATGAGCTTCTCGTTGCGCCGGGCCTCGGTCATGTCCGTCACCACCAGGCCGAGCACCGTGCCTTCCTGCAGAGTCCGGGCCAGGGGGCGCAAGGAAAGCTGCACCGTCAGGTGGGTGCCGTCGCGGGCATTCAGGTGCACAGCGAACTTGGCCCCGGCCCGGGTCGCGCGCCGCAGCAGCGGCCGGAGCCGGACGCGTTCCTCCGGGGAAATAAAGTGGAGGAAGGAGCTGCCGATGACCTGGCCGAGAGGGCGGCGGACCATCTGGGCGAAGCACTGGTTGGCATAGAGGATGACCGCGTCGGAAGTCAGGGTGAGCGCCCCCTCATTCATGCACTCGATGAGCATCCGGTAGGCGTGCTCGGCGCCTTGCAGGGAGAAGACCCGATTGTCCCGTTTGCCCGCCCCCATCACGGCATCCACCTCCCCGTGGCGGATGGCGAGGAGGGTGGCGTCGGCTTCGGCCAGCCGCCGGCGCAGGCGGGTGAGCGTCGCAACCGACGGTCGGGAGTCAGACTGGCTTCCGGGATTTTTCACGTCGTGAGGCGCCGGCGGGTCTCCAGGTCGAGCTGGAAGACGAGATCCGCGGTCGTCATCAGGTTGCCAATGAAACGGCGCATCGGCCGGGGGAACTCGACGACCAGGGTGGGCGTGGCGACGATCTGGTGCCGGCGGGCGAGGGTGGGTTGTTGAAAGATGTCGATCACCTCGAGGTCGCAGTTGCCCTGGAGCTCGGTCGCGCACAACTGGCGGACGCGAAGAATGGCCGCGCGGGAGCGGACCGTGGCCCCGGCGACGTAGAGGCGCAGGACGAACCGGTCCGGATCCTGGGCAGGCTTCGGGGTTCGCGGGGCCGGGGCGGAGCGGGCTTTCATCACTGCCTTTTCCGGGCGGACCGGGACTTCCTCAGCGTGCCGGCGGCGGTCTTCGCGTCCGCCTGGCGGCGCAGCCCGGAGGCGGCGCGCTCGGTGGTGAGTTTGAGCGTGCTGATGCCGACCTGCTCGGCAATGTGCCGCAGCTCCTCGGCTTCGGCCTCGTATTCGGACCGCAGCCCGCTGATCTGGCGCTCGATGGCCGTGCGCTTGCGCTCCACCTCGCGCTTGAGCCGGGCGGCCTCCTGCTGACCGGTCAGGACGGCGGCATTTTCCAGGGCCTCCTGCGCCGCGCGGGCGGAGCCGGTCAACACCCCGCTGGGTCCGATGTAGGCGTCGACGATGTCGATGCCGTGGTCGGAAATCAGGAACTCGCGGATCTGGTTTGAGTGGCCCATGCCGCGCGCCTTGAGCACGTAGAACACCCGGTTCCGCTCGCCGTTGCCCTCGAAGTCCTGCAGCAGCATCCACGCATCCATGAGCGAGGACATCCCGCCTTCACTCTGGTTCAGGGCATGGCCGCCTTGCGTGAGGCTCGTGAAAAGGGAAGTGATATGGCCCGCCTTCAGGTAGTCGATCAGCCGCGTCACCATGCCCTTGCCCTCGGAAACGGTGCCGAGCTCCATGAGGCTGGTGATCGGGTCAACGATGACCACATCGGGCTGAAACGCGGCGATTTCCTTGAACATCGTGGCGAGGTGCATTTCCAGCCCGCAGAGCGAGGGCCGGGCGGAGTGAAAGCGCAGCAGGCCGCGCCGGACCAGCGGTTCCAGACGCAGGCCGATGGAGTGCATGTTGCGCACGATCTGGTTGGGCGACTCCTCGAAGGAGAAGAAGAGCACCCGTTCCCCCCGCTTGGCGGCGGCCGAGGAGAAATTGGACGAGATGATTGTCTTGCCGGTGCCGGCCGTGCCGGTGAGCAGAATGCTGCTGCCCCGGAAAAACCCCCGGCCGCCAAGCATGGCGTCGAGACGCGGGATGCCGGTGCCGATCCGCTCGTTCGTGACGTTGTGGTGGAGGCCCAGCGAGGTGATGGGCAGCACGCTCAGGCCCTTCTCGCCGATGAGGAAGGGAAACTCGTTGGTGCCGTGCAGCGCGCCGCGGTATTTGACCACCCGCAGGTGGCGCGTGGCGATCTGGTCGTTGACCCGGTGGTCGAGCAGGATGACGCAGTCCGAGACATATTCCTCGAGGCCGTGGCGCGTCAGGTTTTCGCGGCCGCGCTCGGCCGTGATGACGGCGGTGACACCCTTTTTCTTGAGCCAGCGGAAGAGTCGCTGCAGCTCGGACCGCAAGATGGCCTCATTGGGCAGGGTGGCGAACAGCACTTCCAGTGTGTCGAGCACCACGCGCTTGGCACCGATGGCATCGATCGCGTGATTGAGCCGCACGAACAAGCCCTCAAGGTCATACTCGCCGGTTCCCTGAACTTCGGTGCGCTCCACGTGGACGTAGTCGACCATGACCTTCTTTTGTCGCACCAAACCGGCGAGGTTGAAGCCGAGCGAGGCGACGTTGGCGTTGATTTCGGCCTCGGTCTCCTCGAAGGCCATAAACACACCCGGCTCGTCAAACTGCACGGCGCCACGGACAAGAAACTCGGCCGCCAGCAGGGTCTTGCCACAGCCGGCGCTGCCACAGACGAGCGTCGGCCGGCCGAGCGGCAGACCGCCGCCGGTGATTTCATCGAGGCCTTGGATCCCCGTGGGGCACCGGGGCAGGAGGATCGATCTTGAGAATGATTTTCGGGCGGTGGATTGCATGGACAGGGGTGGGCTGGCGGCGGGTCTCCGTCCGAAGAACCACGGCGGGCGCGACGCCGAGGCGCAGCCGCTTCCGTTGGGTGCATTAAACACGGCCCGGGCCGGGGGCGCGATAGGGTGAAACCCTACCATTGAACGAAAAGGATTCCCGGGCGGTAACTTTCCTGCGTTGCCTGGGTCATGACGGCATCATCCAAACTTCAACCATCCGCGGGCCCCGGTGGCGGCGGTGATCGCCGTGATTCCATGCCCAAGCCAGACCAGTTTTCCCGATCGCCCGCCACGATGAGCATCCCGCGCCTGCTCGGCCGGCGCGTGCTGGTTTGGTGGCCGGTCAAGATGACGGGTACAGCTCTGGCCATCACGTTGTTCTTTCCGGCGTACCTCTGGGTGCTCGGCCACCCGTGGTTTCCAGTCACGGTCATGCCATGGACGGCGCTTGATCGCTGGATCGGCTTACAGCCGGCGGCTTTGCCGCTTTACCTGTCGCTCTGGTTCTACGTGTCACTGGTTCCGGCGCTGATGGTGGACCGCCGCGAGCTCTGGTCCTGTGCGGTGGCGTGGGTCGCCCTGAGTGCGATCGGTCTCGGCATCTTCATGATCTGGCCCACCGCCGTGCCTGCGCCCGACGTCGACTGGTCGCTTTACCCGGCCCTTCGCTTCCTCAAGTCGACCGATGCGACCGGCAATGCCTGCCCCTCCCTGCACGTGGCCTTCGCCGTGTTCAGCGCGGTGTGGTTCGGGCACTTGCTGGCGCGAGTCGGGGCCGGTCGCGCGCTGCGCATCCTCAACTGGCTGTGGTGTGCCGGCATCCTGTATTCGACGATGGCCATCCGCCAGCATGTGGCACTCGACGTCCTGGCCGGAGCGGGTCTGGGCACCGTGGTGGCGGCTGCGCATCTGCGCTTGCTGGGCAGATTTCGAGCGGCGGTTCATTGAGGATCGCGCAATAGCCTGACGGAAGAAGGAATATCTTTCACGCGAGTCCCCACACCCCCCGCCCTGTCGGGCATCGGCCGTCGCCAAGGCTATGGCCCGACATGCCCCTCTTCCTAGAGGGGATTTCCGAATCGGTTGATTGGGTCCCCTCTAGGAAGAGGGGTGTCGCGAAGCGACGGGGTGTGTCAGGCTGGTACGCGAGCCTGAATAGGGTGGTTCGGTATCAACTCAATTGGTCCGTCTGGGGAATGACGCAGGCGTACCCCAGGTTGCGCAGCCTTTCGAGCGTGAGCCGGATGGCGTGGACGCGAATCGCATCCCGCACGGGCGGTCCCTCGTGCAGCAGCAAGATCGCGCCGCGGGTCAGGTGCCGCAGCACCCGGGCTGAGACGGCCGAGGCATCGCCTCTCCGGAGTTCAAGCCCGCGGCCGCTCCAACCCACGCTTGCGAGACCCCGGGTGCGCAAGGCAGGGGCGAGCCAGAGATTCCGGATGCCGGCCGGCGCGCGGAATCGGGTGGGCCGCACCGCCAGGCGTGCCAACACGATGAGGGCTTCATCAAGTTCCCGGGCCACGCGGCCGGGCGAGGCGCACCAGAAGGTGGCGAGCGGGTGGGTGTGCGTGTGATGGGCCACTTCATGGCCGGCCGCCGTGATCGCATTGATCAGCTCCGGGTGGGCGGCGGCTTTTTCACCGATCACAAAAAACGTCGCGCGGGCGCCGTGTTGG
>Ga0208263_100046_pt1 | contig 54350 bp, 42 predicted proteins | sample LakWasMet28_LOW6_2_FD_183872 | JGI IMG/M metagenome (GOLD analysis project Ga0208263, IMG submission 183872) | Freshwater sediment methanotrophic microbial communities from Lake Washington under simulated oxygen tension - Sediment Metagenome... | ecosystem: Environmental > Aquatic > Freshwater >... | reverse complement strand
GCCGACTCCGTGTCACCCGTTGTTTGGTCGCTTCCTGCGGCAAGCTTTATCGCTCCTGTCCTCGGAAGCGACCAAACAACTACCCGTCAACACGGATGTCTATGTCCACTGAATCGAGGCAATCTCATATGGCCAAGTATCGAGATGAATTGAAGAAGAGATGACAGATGCTAAATCGGGTAGCCGAGAGTGTTAAGCCTCCCGGCCCCCACACCACCGAGCGTACGGGTTCAGCCTTTGCGCAAGGCTTCGGCCCGACATGGCCGTACCCGGCGGTTCCGATCTGATTACCGTACCATTTCAGAGTTCGCCGATGCTTGCGCGGTCGGCGTCGTCTGGCTCGGGATTGATAAGGCGGGTTTTGAGGCGATTTAGACGGCAGGGCCGTAAGTGGCTGAGGCAACACTTGACATTGTTCCCATTTCGGGAACTTCTGTTTGCGACATGCGTGTCATCTCCCGCAAGACGCTATTGGACTTCTGGGCACGGCACGCCGACGCGGAACAGGCACTCAAGGCCTGGTTCCACGAAACAAAATCCAACCGCTGGAAATCATTCGCTGACATCAAGGCCCGCTATCGTTCCGCCGATGCTCTTCCGGGCAACCGCGTCGTCTTTAATATCAAGGGCAACACCTACCGCCTCATCGTCACGATCCACTACAACACCGGCATCGTCTTCATCCGCTTCATCGGCACCCATGCCGAATACGACCGCATTGATGCCACCACCATCTGACACCCATGAAACCAAAAGTTCTCAAGACCACCCGCGACTATCAGGCGGCCCGCGCCCATGTCGAGGCGCTGCTCGCCCAGGCGTCACCGGACGAGGAGGAGCTCGAACTTTGGTCGCTCTTGGTGGAGAAATACGAGGAGGAGCACTTCCCGATCGCCGCGCCCGATCCGATCGAGGCGATTCGTTTCCGGATGGATCAGTCCGGCCTCTCTCCGGCTGATTTGCGGCCCTACCTGCAGAGCAAAAGCAAGGTCTCGGAGGTGATGAACCGCAAGCGTCCCCTCAGCCTCACGATGATTCGGGCACTCCACCGTGGCCTGCAGATCCCGGCCGAGGTATTGGTCCAAGAAACCCAAGCCCCCTATCGGACACCGGCGGTCAAACGTCGGAAGCAGAAGGCTTCGGCGTGAGGTGGGTTTTCAAAGGAGGCCTCTGTCATCCTGAAAGCAGTGAAGAATCCATCAGCGTGATCGCATCCGCTGTGACTATCCTGATGGATCCTTCGTTTCACTCAGGATGACGGTGACCGGTGGCGAAGGGCAAGGACTGCGCGTAGCCAAGCCCGGATCCCGTCAAGCGGCACCCCTACACCTTGGTCCTTCGGAGGGGCGTCACTGGCCGACGCCCTCATTCCGCCAACTCACCTCAGCCCGAACACCAGCTGCAGCATCGTCGTCAGGTCGGGGCCGGGGGTGTTGCGGCCGCTGCGGACGCGGATGAGGGACTTGCCGCGGAAGCCGCGCAACGCGGCGGTGTCGACGGAGAGAATCTCGACCGAACCGGCGCGCTGGCCGGCGACTTGAGTCGGACTGAGCGGCGTCCACGCGAACGGCAGGCCGCTGACATCGCATTGCACCTCCCAGCCGCCGACGAGTCCTTCGATCGGTTTGCGCAACAGGGCCGGGTAGCGGCGGATAAAGTCCGGCACCATGCTCGTCACTACCCGCAGGCGGACGGCCGGCTCGAGCCGGGCGAAGTATTGCTGAAAATTGTCCACGCGCCGCTGGCGCCACTGATCCAGAAAATCGCGCGGGTCGATGCCCATCAGGTTCATGCCGTTCCAACGGCCCTGCAGGTTCGGGCTGCCGAATTTCTTCCACGTGTACCAAGCTTGGAAGTTTTCCGTGAGCATAAGTCCGATCTCGAAATGCAGGTGCGACCGATCCGTCGGGATCGCGTAGCCACCGGCGCTGCGTCCCATGGTGGCCATCACCTGACCGCGCTTCACGCGCTGGCCTTCCGCCAGGCCGGGTTCAACCCGGGCCAGGTGGGCATAGAGCGTGTAGACGGCTGGGGACGCCTCCGGATGTTCCAGCACGATGTAGCGACCGTAGCTGCTGTCGCCCGCACGGTTGCTGATGTTGCGCACAATGCCGTCCATGGCGGCCGTGACCTGATCGCGCGCCTCGCCACGCGCGTCGCGCGACACCGGCCGGATGTCCAGTCCCTCGTGAAACTGGGTCCCGTTGCTGCGCACCGACCCCCACAAGCCCGAGCGGTCCTCGCCAGAAACGGTAGGCTGAACCCAATTCTCGTACCCCTGCCCTCGCTCCCAAGCCGGGTTGGGCGTCGGCCAGCTGATTTCGATGCGCTGGGCCAAAGCGGATGGAGAGTAAAGTCCAGCCAGCAGCATGAGGACAAGCCAAGGACCAAACCCATTCCAAGAGGTCAGCCTGAGTGGAGGGAAAGTTCCATTTGGATGATGGGGGCTCACCATGGTATCGAGTGGGCCGATGGACCCTTCACTTCGTTCAGGGTGACAGATGGTAGGGTTGCTTTCCTCATTGAATCCCAATCGTTTTGGACGCGGATTCAAATGCTTCAAGAATTTCCGCACCGATCGCATCGGCGATGAGCCGGCCGCGCGGCGTGAGGCGGATGCCGCCTTCGGGGGTGGCGAGCAGCAGGCCCTCCAGCAACAGGCGCGGCAGCAGGTCCTCGAGCCCGGTCCACGGGGCCTTCGGGAAGCGCCGGCGCAACCGCGGCAGCGAGACGCCCTCGTTCATGCGCAGGCCGAAGATCACCGCATCGGACGCCAGCAAGCCATCGGTCAACGCCACGCGATCGCTCGTGGCCCGCCGACCCGCGGCGACATCCGCCAGCCAGAGTGCGAGATCGGACGGATTCGCGCTGCGCCAGCCCGCGTGTTGCGAAGCGGCGGACGGGCCGAGCCCGACCCACTCGTGCATGTTCCAGGTGTTGAGATTGTGCCGGCAGGTGTGACCCGGACGCGCGAAATTGGACACCTCGTACTGGGCGTAACCTCTCGCCGCGAGGTAATCCCACGTGTGCTGGTAGAACAGCGCCTCCTTCTCGACATCGAGCTTCACCTTGCCCTGCGATAGCTTGACCCAGAGCGCGGTGTCTTCCTCGAACGTCAGACAGTACGTCGACAGGTGATCGGGTGCGAGCCGCAGCGCCTCGTCGAGGTCGGCCCGCCATTGCGTCTCGGTCTGGCCCGGCAGCGCGAACATCAGGTCGAGGTTAACACTGGCAAATTCCCGGGCGCGGATGAGGTCATAGGCCCGGTAGATCTGGGCCGGCGTGTGCTGGCGCCCGAGCGCGTCGAGCAAGCTGTCGTCAAAACTCTGCACGCCCATCGATATCCGGGTGACGCCGAGATCCTTCAGCACGGCCAGTCGTTCGGCGGTCACCGTGGCCGGGGCCAGTTCGATGGACCACTCCGCCGGGCGCCCCCCGCAATAGAGCAGCATCGTGCGCCCCAACCGCTCAATCTCCGCCGCCTTGAGCAGGCCCGGGGTGCCCCCACCCCAGAAGGCCGTGCTGACCACACGCCCGGCGTCCGCCGTGGTTGTCGTTTGGGTCCACGGCACGAGTCCGGCCTCGGTTTCGATGCCTTCGAGGTAGCGCACCACGGCGTCGCCTCTCGGCACGGTTTGGTAAAAGGCGCAGAAGTCGCAGGTTGTCGCGCAAAACGGCACATGCACATACACGCCAAGCGGCGTGGCTGCCGTCGGTGGTGTCTGCGCTTTTTCTTGCCCTGTGGGTGGACCAACCATTATGAAGTTCTTCAATTTACGGTGTGCCAACAGCCTGCGCGGCCGGGGCACTCCGTCACATTCAACTCAATGCACAAGACTCCTTCTTTTCACGCGAGCAGAATATTTTCCGCCCTCGCCGCTCTCCTCCTGCTGACGCTGGCCGGTTGCAATCTCACCGTCACCAACCTGACGCCCGAGACCGTCCCGGCCAATCCGTCGCAGACCTACACCATCACGGCGAGCTTCCGTCCGAGCAGCCAGGTGGATGATGAGAGCATCGTGCCCCGCATCGTCATCGACGGTCAGGCGCACAACCTCACGCGCAGCGCCGTGGGCATCAACATCTGGGAATTTGACTACATGATCCCGGCGGGCCGCGAAAGCGCCTCCTACTATTTCATCTGCGACTACCGCACGAGAAACAGTTCGGAAACCCAGCAGATCTACTCCGACTTGCAGACCCTGAAGATCGCGGGCCGTTACGTGATCCGCTCGGAAGCGACCCGGGCACCGGTCGGCTCCCGCGTCAGCATCCTCGGCGCGGGCTTCACCCCGACCGACATCGTTTATTTCGACAACATGCCGACGCGCACCGTCTTCGAGTCGCCGAGTTCCCTGAGTTTCTTCGTCCCCGCCGTCGAGCCGGGCCGCAACTACCGTCTCGTCGTCCAGGGTTCCGGGATCAAGCTGAACGTCGGCACCTTCCGGGTCGATGCCATCAGCTTCTCGGTCACCCCTTCGGCCGTCGTGCTTCGCCCCGGCGAACAACAGGCCCTGACCTTCACGATTCCGCAGCCGGCGCCCGCGGGCGGCATGCTGATCGATGTGACGACCGACGCCCCCGAAAGCGTGATCATGCCTGAGGTGCTCGTGCCGGCCAACGCGACCAGCGTCACCGTGCCGATTCAGGGCGGCAAGCCCGGTCACGGCTCGCTCTTCTTCCGCAGCAGCGCCGGGGAAAGCAACGTGGCGGTATCGGTCACCCCAAACTGAGCCAAGTCCGGTCTTTACCAATCAACGAGCGCACGCTGAGGCGTGCGCTTTTTTGTGCCCCGGGACACGCCACCCGCCCTGACCGGCGCCGGCGTGTCCGCCCTGCCTTGGCGGGAACGATCCACACGGGATTCATCCGAGCCTACCGGCTGATCACTTGGAAATTCACCCGACCCTTGCAATGGCCGCAGGCTTGATCCGATCCCAGACAACGGCTTTCCTCGCCGCATGACTGAACCCGCCATGGACCGGCAGATCCAAGCCATCGAACGGCCGGATCGCTCGTTGCTCACGTACTATCTCCTGAGCTGCCTCGTTTTTCCTCCGCTGCTCATCCTCGCCGGTCCCTACTACTACTTCCGCTACCACACGATGCGGTACCGTTTCACGGACGACGGCATCTCGATGAGCTGGGGCATTCTCTTCCGGCGCGAGATCATCGTGAACTACGCCCGCATCCAGGACATCCATCTCAAGTCCAACTTCATCGAGCGCTGGCTGGGCCTCGCCCGCATTCTGGTGCAAACGGCGTCCGGCAGCAGCTCGGCTGAAATGACCATCGAAGGCCTCAAGGAATACGAGGCGCTGCGGGACTTCCTGTATTCGCGCATGCGCGGCGTGAAGGATACCCATCAGCCGGCCGCCCCCGTGTCCAACGGTGCACCCGCCACGGGCGAACAGGGTGAACTGATCGCCGCCCTGCGCGAGACGGCCGCCGAGCTGCGCGCCGTGCGGGAAGCCCTCGCCGCCCGGAAACACGCAGACCGCTGACGCCATGTACGCCCGCCTCACCGCCTGGTTGCTCCACTGGCTGCGCGTTCCGCCCGAGCCGCACCCGCCGCATGGCGATCCGGCCTCGCTGCGGGTCTTCCGCGCCGGAGTGAAATACTTCTATCTACGCCTCTTCGGTTGGGGATTCGGCCAGTTGGTCGCTCTCGCCGGCATCGTCTTCTGGATCGTCGTGTTCGTCGATGTCGAGCACACCGTGCGGGCACGCCATCAGGCCCAGACCACCCCCACCCCGGCGTTCAACGCGGACAATTTTGCCAAGTCCATGAAAGAAGCCGTCGTGAGTGAGCCGACGGAATCGCCGCCCTCACCCGCGACGCCCACGGCCAAGCCCAGGAAAAAGCAGCAAATCCGCATCAATGGCCTGATCGGCTTCAAGCAAGCGTTGGTCGAGGCCGCCATGTGGCTCCCCGCGTGGTCTTTCCCGCTCATCTGGGTGCTCAAGATCCTTGGTGTGCTCCTCTACCTGCTGCAGATCCCCGTGACCTTTGTGGTCCGACGGCTCGACTACGAACTCCGCTGGTACATGGTCACCGACCGCAGTCTGCGCATCCGGTACGGCGTGTGGAACATCAGCGAGTCCACCATGAGCTTCGCCAACATCCAGCAGGTCGTCGTTTCCCAGAATCCGGTCCAGCGCCTCCTCGGCCTTTCCGACGTGAAGGTCCAGTCTGCCGGAGGTGGTGGTGGCGGCGAGAAGCACGAGCCAAGCAGCGGAGATGACATGCACCTCGGCCTCTTTCATCAGGTCACCAATGGCTCGGAGATCCGCGACCTCATCTTGAAAAGGTTGCGCCGGTTCCGCGAGAGCGGGCTCGGCGATCCGGATGAGAAAGCGCCTGCCGTGCCCGACGAGGCGCCGCCCATCACCGGCGATGCGACTTCGCTCGTGACCGCCGCCCGCGAACTCGCGGCCGAAGCGCGGGCATTGCGGCAGTCTCTGTAGGGTCGGCACCGAGCACCGGCCCGGCAATGCAGGGCGATTGGGGACAATCGCCCCTACCTTAAGACGGGAGTGGTGTGATGCCGCGGTACCGTCGCTATAGCCACCTCAGTTGCCCACGTGCTGGATCTGGGCGTGGGCCGTGTCGGTCGAGCCAACGCCGAGCTGGCGGGCAAACTCGAGCATGCGGGCATCGTCCTCGGTGATGGGATCAAAGCCCGTGCGTTTGCGCGCGAGGTTCATTTTCTCCAGCAGCAACGAATCAAGCAGCACGGGATCCGAACTCATCAGGACCTTCGGCTCGGAGACGGTGTACAGGGAATTGAAGTACGGTCCGCCGATGAACTGGTAGAGCTGGAGACTCACGATGCTCAGGGCCCACGATTCGCGCAGCTCGGGAATGGCCGCCATTTCGGCGACCGGGGCCGTCGCCGGGCTCTTGAAGAAGCGGAAGGTATTGCTGGCGTTCCAGAGGGTGGCGTTCACCAGCGCTCCGTTGACGCCGAGCACCGGATGATCGGTATAGACCGGCAGGTTGATCCAGAAGTCCGCCTCCAGGAACAGCGGGGTGGCAAGGAAGCTCTTGCGATCCTCCTCCACAGTCGTTTCCGACTTACCGCCGGCCGCCTTCTTGGCCGCCTGCTCGTTCACCACCGGGTCAAAGCGCGAGGGCAACGGGCTGTCGTAGAACCACACCGGATCATAGAACTTGCCTGATTCGAGCACGAAGACCGGGTGACCGGGAAACGGCGCGATCCCGGTCGAGTACGACGGTAGAAAACCCGTGAGGCGCAGACGCAGCGGATTCAGACCGACCAAAAAGATGTTCTCCTTGGCAAACCCGCGCTTCTCCATGGCGGTGATGACCGCGCGCACCAGGCCGAAGGGCGTGGCCAGGCCCGGACCGGAATCCGCATAGATCTTGATGCCCACCTTTTTCTTGGCCCCGGGGACCAACGGGTGGTGATTGGAGCGCTCATACTCCTGCAACAGCTGCTCCACGGCGTAACGGTAACCGGCGTCGCTGAAATCCACGAGCTTGTGGTCCCAAATCGTGGGGGCGGGAGTCGCGACCTCGTTGGCGGCGAACAGAGGGCCGGTCGCGAACGCGGCGGCAAAGAGCAAGGCGGAGAGGGAGAGGAGTGAACGCATGGATGATCGGCTGTCGCCGGTGGAAAGCCGGCAGGCGCGCACCCTGTCAGACCCATCCCGGGGATAAAAGTTTAAACTGAATGACAAATTATTGTCCCGACGGCGTCCCGACCGTTGGCCCGCGGCCTTGCCGTCGCGCGTTCGACCCAGTTTGTCATTGCGGCGAGCCCGGTGAAGAAGCAATCCAGCTGGGTGGTGCGCATCGGTTCGACCCGGACCCCGCGCCCACCTCTCTTCCCGTGCCCGTCATCAAAGCCAACAGCATCCGCGACCTGAAGAACCGGGTGAACATCCATGACGTGGTCATCCGCGTCGTGGCGCTGAAAAAGGCGGGCGGCGGGCGCTTCAAGGGACTTTGCCCCTTCCACTCCGAGAAGACCCCCTCGTTCAACGTGTCCGCCGACAAGGGGTTCTTCAAGTGCTTCGGCTGCGGCAAGGCGGGCGACACGATCAATTTCGTGATGGAGACGGAGGGTCTGCAGTTCACCGAGGCGGTCGAGGCCATCTCCCAGCGCTTCGGCTTTCCCCTGGAATACGAGGAGGGCTCCGGCGGTCCTTCCAAGGAAACGCGCTCCCTGCGGCAGGAGATTTTCGACATCCACGACCTCGCGGCAGATTACTACCGGCAGGCTTTTCTGGCCGCCAATCCGCATGGGGAATTCATCCGCCACTACTGGGTCAGCAACCGCCGGTTTACGGCCGAGCTGGCCGAGGATTTCAAGATCGGCTTCGCCCCGCCGGAAGACAGCGGCCTCGCCGCTGCGATGTTGAAACGCAAGTTTTCCGAGGAAGGCCTGCGGCAATGCGGCCTGTTCTTCATCCGCGACGGCGTGATCCCCACGCTCGGCGTGATGCGTCCGCGTTTCCGCGGCCGGCTGATGATCCCCATCCGCGACCATCAGGGACGCGTCGTGGCCTTCACCGCCCGCCAGCTGGAACTCACGCCGAAGGACGATCCCTCGCACGAGGCGAAATACGTCAACTCGCCGGAAACCCCCATTTTCACGAAGAGCAACCTGCTCTTCAACCTCGACCGCGCCCGGAGCCACGCCGGCGAGGGTCATCCGTTCGTGCTGGTCGAGGGCCAGCTCGACGCCCTGCGCTGCTGGAGCGTCGGCCTGAAGACCGCCATCGCTCCCCAGGGCACCTCGATCACCGAAGGTCAGCTCGCCCTGCTGCGCCGCTACCATGCACAGGTGGAGTGCTTCTTCGACAGCGACAGCGCCGGTCAAAAGGCGGCGCTGCGCTTTTTGCCGTTGGCGTTGAAAGCCGGGCTCGAAGTGCGCTTCTTGATGCTGGCCGGCGCGGAGAAACTGGATCCGGATTTGCTCTTCCTCGAGAAAGGTCTCGCCGCCTATGAAGAGGTGAAACGCGGCGCGCTGGGCGCCATGGCCTTTGCCCGACAGGCCTTTCTCCCCGACCCCGCGCGCGCCTCGTTCAACGAGCGCATGATCGCCGTGCGCAGCATGGTCGAGATCGCCCTGCAGGCCGAGACTCAGGTCGCCCGCGAGGACTACCTGCAGCAGATCTCGCTGCTCCTCGGTGTCCAGCCCGATGCCATTCGCAGCGAAGTCGCGATCCTCGAAAAGCGCCGTTCCCACGCCGGCCGCGAAGCGCCCGCACCGGCACCGGTTGCGGGCCCCGACGCCCACACCAAAGGCTACGAGGAGCACCTGCTTTACATTTGCCTGCACAACGAGCCGATCCTGCGGGAGCTCAGCATGCATCTGGTCCACGAATGGATCGACACGGCCAACCCCAGCGGACAACTGCTCGACCGCCTGCTGGCAGAAGTGCAACACAACGGCTGGAACGGCCAGGAATCACTAGAGCAACTCATTGAATCAGAGGAAGAAAGGGCCTTGGTAGCCTCGATGCTGTTCCAGGCTTCCGGCGATGAGGATTGGGTCAAGATCGCGAACGAGGGCTTGAGACACTTGCAGAAGCGATTCTTAGAGCCAAGGAAGCAACAAATAGAACTTGAAATAGCCTCGAAAGGCGCGATAGGTGACCCGACCTTACCGTCCCTCTTGAAACAGCGCGCCGAAATCACCCGACAGCTCCTCAATCCACCGAGGCTTTCCCTGGCCTCCTGAGGCCGGTGAACACTGACTTTGCGCTGTAGCCCATCCGGGATAGACTCATTTACGTTATGCCGAGCAAATCCAAGCCTGCCGCTCCCTCCGCCAAAAAGCCCGCGAAAGACCACGCCCCCGCCAAGCCGCACGCCGCGGAATCCGCGAAGCACGTCCCGCACCCGAAACAGCCCGCCCCGGCCGCCAAGCATCCGGCCCCTCAGGCCAAGCAGCCCGACACCGCGAAACACAGCGCCCCGCTCGCCCTCGCGGCCGATGCCACCAAGGAATTCAAGGAGAAGGCCCTCGAGAATCTTTCCGGCGATCTCAACGACAAGATCCGTTACCTGATCCGCCTCTCCAAGGAGCAGGGCTACCTCACCTACGCCGATATCAACGAGGCGCTCCCCGAGTCCGTCGACAATCCCGAGGACATCGAGAACGTCATCTCCGTCCTCCAGAACCTCGAGATCGACATCCTCGACCCGCAGGAAGTCGACAACTACAAGCAGCGCCAGGAAGAGGCCGAGGAAGAGGAATCCCGCACGTCGAACAACGACATCCTCGACGACCCGGTGCGCATGTACCTCAAGCAGATGGGCCAGGTCCCGCTGCTGACCCGCGAGCAGGAGGTCGAGATCTCCAAGCGCATCGAAACCGCCGAGATCAACGCCCAGGCCGCGCTTTTCGCCCTTGGTCCCGTCGGCAAGCACCTCTCCGACCTCGGTGAGAAGCTGCTGCTCCGCACCGAACGCTTCGACCGCCTCGTCATCGACAAGAAGATCGAGAGCCGCGAGGTCTACTTCAAGAACCTCGAGAAACTCGTCGAGACGACCCGCAGCAACGACGCCATCGCCACCGAGGCCTGGGCCGATGCCCAGAAGGCCCGCGACGAGAAGGCCAAGAAGAACGCCCTCATCCGTTTCAAGAAACGCGACAACGTTCTCCGCGCCTGCTACGTCAAATATTTCTTCAAGCTGAAGGTGTTCGAGGATTTCCTCCTCGAGCTGCGCCCGAAGCTGCAAGAGGTCGACAAGTGCTTCGCCGACATCCACCGCTCCAAGCACCCGAAGTCCAAGAAAGACGCCGCCATCGACGTCCGCGCCATCAACGCGCGGCTCAAGCAGCTTGAGAGCGAGCTCCGCATCGCCCCGCAGGCGCTGATGGACACGCTCAAGGTCGCCCGCGGCCACATCCGCGAGGCCCATCAGGCCAAGACTGAGATGGTCGAGGCCAACCTTCGCCTCGTCATCTCCATCGCCAAGAAGTACACGAACCGCGGCCTCTCCTTCCTCGACCTGATCCAGGAGGGCAACATGGGCCTGATGAAGGCCGTCGAGAAGTTCGAGTACCGCCGCGGCTACAAATTCTCCACCTACGCCACGTGGTGGATCCGCCAGGCCATCACCCGCTCCATCGCCGACCAGGCCCGCACCATCCGCATCCCGGTCCACATGATCGAGACGCTCAACAAGGTGATGCAGGTCCAGAAACAGCTCCTCCAGGAATTCGGCCACGAGCCGACGCCGGAAGAGGTGGCCGAGGAGATGAACCTGCCCGTCGAGCGTGTGCAGCAGATCATGAAGATGGCCCAGCAGCCCATCTCGCTCCAATCCCCCGTCGGCGACGGCGACGACACCAGTTTCGGCGATTTCATCGAGGACAAGTCCGCGGACAATCCCTACGACATGACCGCCTTCTCGCTCCTGCGCGAAAAGATCATGGACGTCCTCGACTCGCTCACCGAGCGCGAGCGCCGTGTGCTCACCCTCCGCTTCGGCCTGGTCGACGGCTACAGCCGCACGCTCGAAGAGGTCGGCAAGCAGTTCAAGGTCACCCGCGAGCGCATCCGTCAGATCGAGGCCAAAGCGCTCCGCAAGATGCGCCACCCGACGCGCATCCGTCAGCTGCACGGCTTCTTCGATGCCGAGCAGATCGACAACCCGCAGAACCTCCTCAAGAAGCCGCCGGCAATCCCGCCGCAGTTCATCAAGCAGGGCGGCCCGCTCGCCAAGGCGCTCTTCCCGCAGAACTGAGCTCCGCTTTCGGCCTTTACTCAATTCCCGTCCAAACTAGCCTCCCCTCGTCATGACAAATTTCCCTGAACCCATCGCCGGCATTCTCGGACTCGGTGGTCCCGAGCTCCTCGTCATTCTGGTGATCCTTTTGCTGCTCTTCGGCGGCGCCAAACTCCCGCAGCTCGCCAAGGGCCTCGGTCAATCCATCAAGGAGTTCAAGAACGCCGCGAAGGACGATCCGAAGGAAGAACCCAAGTCCGAAACCAAACCCGGCAAGAACTGAGCCGGTGACGGCTCCCCTCTCCCAGCGCGCCCCACGAGGCGCGCTTTTTTTTGCGGGGGAGCAAACCACCGGCCGTTGGGAACAACCGTCCCTCCCACCCCTCACCCGCTCAACGTCGCCCGGAACGCGGCGATCTGGTCGGGGCTGCCCAGAACCAGCACTTCGTCACCCGGACGGATCTTCTCCTCGCCGCTGGGGTTGAGGATGCGGCCGCCATTGCGGTTGATGCCCGCCACCTGCACGCCGAGCCGGCGCGCCGGGGCCAGTTCACCCAGGGTACGGTCCACCTGCTGGCTGTCCTGCGGCACCGTCACCACCTCCATGTGCACATCGTCTAGACTCACCGGCGGGGTTGAACCCGACACCCGCGTGAGGAAGGCCTTGCCCGCCGCCGCCTGCGCGCGGTCGCCGAGCAGCAACACCCGGTCGCGGGGATAAAGGGCGAAGGTCGCCGGCGGGTTTTCCACCAGCACGCCTTGCCGTTCCACCCCTGCGACCGTGCAACCGATCTTCGCGCGCAACTCCAGTTCGCCCAGCGACCGGCCCCGCACGTCCGCCAGATCGGGAATCATGCATTCCGCGAGCGTCAGCTTCCAATCTCCGTGCGGCATCAGCCAGGCCGGGGCCGTGCCACCCGGCGCCTGATCCAGCCGCTCCTGCAATTCCACTTCCAGCACACTGTGCCAATAGATCAGCTTGCGCCGGAAAAAGGCGAACACCACTCCCACCACGATCACCACGACCACCGGGACCCACCGGGTCGATCCGCTCACCGGCAGGAAGGCGCTTAACCAGAGAAAAATCACCAGCCCGCCAAAGACCTTCAGCGCCAGCTCCAGCATCGGGGCGAAGCGCTGCCCCTTGGTGCGGTTTTTTGCAAAGGCGACGTCCGCCACGAGCATCGCCAGCGCCGACAGGTTGCGCCAGGCGGCGACCAGCGGCCCCAAAATCACGAGGAACAGCGTGCTCCAAAAAATAATCTGCGGTCCGCGCGGGAAAGGCCAGTCGGGCGGCACCACCGTGAGCAGCATGCGCAGGAGCGGGCCGGAAAACGCCAGCAAGCCGGTGATCAGCATCAGCTCCACCCCGATTTGGATCAGGCGTTTCCGACTCATCTGCCACAGCATGTTGCGCGTGCTGCGGGCCCGGAGCCGTTCCAGCCAGCTGCGGTAGGACTGCAGCCACGCCGACAGCCACCGCGGCTCCCGGTCCTCCAGCCAGGTGGCGATCCCCAGCGACCGGCTTGCGACCAACGGGGCAAAAAAGGTCGTGAACAGTGCCGCGCCCACCGCCACCGCCTGGAAACTCTTGGGCAGCACGCCACCCGCGATGCCCAGTTGCGCAATGATGAATGTGAACTCACCGACCGGCACCACCAGCAGACCCACGCGCACGGCTTCCCTTGTCGGGGAACCTGTGATCAGCAGGCCCACGGAGCAGGCCAGCGCCCGGCCCACGAGCGCGAGCACGGACACGAGCAGGACAAACTGCCACGAGTAGAGCACGGACTTCACGTCGATCAACATGCCGATCGCCACAAAGAACACGGCGCTGAACACATCACGCAGCCCCTCGAAGGTCCGGTCGATCTGCGTGCGCTGCGGCGTGTCGGCCACGATCGCCCCGAGCAGAAAGGCGCCGAGCGCGAGGGAAAAGCCGGCCTTCTGCGCCGCGGTTGCCAAAATAAACAACAGGCCCGCTTGCACCAAGGTGGGCAGCTCCGCCCCGCCGGTCAGGCTGAGTTTCTTCAACACCCAGGGCAGAAACAGCACCCCCGCAATGCCGACCAGCACGACGAAGGCCGAGAGTAACATCAGGGTGTGTCCCAAGGGCGCCGACTGGGCGTGGGCCCCGGCCAGACTGGCGTAGGAACTCAGACCGGTCAGCAGCAACACCGCGATCACGTCCTCCACCACGAAAATACCCATCGCCATCTGACCCGGCTTCTCATGCGTGACGCCGATCTGCGCCAACACCTTGATGATCACGGCGGAGCTCGATATCATGATCATGGCCCCGAGGAAGACCGTCTCGGCCGAGGTCAGGCTCATGATCCCGCCGACCACCCGCGCCAGCTGGTAGATGACCACCGCCTCGATCACCGTCGCCAACACGAGCGCGACGCCGAGTTTGCGCAGCTTGCGCACGCTCAGCTTCATGCCGATGGAAAACATCAAAAACACCAGCCCCACCTGCGCCAGGGTGTCGATCCGGTCGACGTCCGACACCAGGGCCATCGGCAGGTTGTTGTACGGACCGATCACCATGCCGGCCACCAGGTAACCGACGATGACCGACAGCCCGATCCGGTGGCAGGTCCAGCCAACGAGGCCGGCGATCAGCATCACAACCGCCAGATCCTGGATAAAATCGATGCCGTGCATGGTGTTGCCAACAACACGGCAGAGCCGGACGCTCGCTGCAAGCCTGCAGCCCCTCGTCGGGCCTCCCGCTTCGCCTGTTGACAGGGACGGCATCCTTTCCAAGCGTGACCCGCTTTCCCCCATGATTTCCTGGATCCAAAAGTACTTTCAGAGACACTTTAAACTGGTGTTCTTCGTCATCCTGATCGCCGTCGGTCTGCCGATGGTGGTCATCTACAGCCAGTCCTCCGGCATCGGACACGGCGAGGGCCGGGTGCGTGAGCAGCCCTTTTTCAATGTCAATCTGGCCAACCAGGAGCAGGCCCGCCGGGTCATGACCGAGGGTGAGCTGAGCGGTTACCTCCGCGCCGGCTATGCCGCCCTCCAAGGCGGCCAGTTGCAGGAATACTCGCTGCAACGCGTGGCCGGCCTCGCGCTGGCCGACAAGCTGCACCTCCCCACTCCCACGCCTGAGCAGGTGGCCAAATACGTGCAGAACCTCCGCGCCTTCCAGAACAAGGATGGCGCCTTCGACCAATCGGCCTACACCCGCTTTGCCGACTCCCTCAAGACCGCCGGCAGCCAGCTCAAGATCGCCGATGTCAACCGCGTACTCCGTGATGACACCCGCCTGGAAAGCCTGATGAAACTGATCGGCGGCCCGGGCTACGTGCTGCCCGCGGACGTGAAACGCCAGCTGGCCCGCATTGATGCCACCTGGACCGTGCAGACGGCCACCATCGACTACGCCAGCTTCAACCCCACCATCAATCCCACCGAGGAGGAGCTGAAGAAGTTCCACGACGAAAATTCCTTCCGCTACGAAGTTCCGGTGCGCCCGCGCCTGAGCCTGCTGGAATTCAAGACCGCCAGCTTCCTCCCGCCGGTCGGGCCGACCGAGGAAGAGCTCCGCGCCTTCTACAACGCCAACATGTCCAGTTTCCCGGTGCCGGCGGATGCCGACAAGAAGGACGCCACGCTTCCGGGCACGACCGTCGACAACTTCCCGAAGGTGCGCGCGCAGGTTGAGGCCGCCTTGAAGGATGCCGCCGGCCGCCGTCAGGCCGCTCATGTCGCCAATGAGCTGACCGTCGCCCTCTTCGAGCGCAAGCTGGCCCCCAATTCGCCCGAACTCGCCAGCTACCTCGCCAGTGTCCATGTCACGCCGGTGGCCGTGGCGCCGTTCTCCCCGGACAATCCTCCGGCCGACCGCACCTGGCTCGGCAGCTACACCGAGGCCATTTCCCGCCTCTCCCGGGAGAAATACTTCAGCGACCCGCTCCCCACGCCGGACGGCATGGTGGTGCTGCTGTGGAACGAGACGCTTCCCGCCTACAAGCCGCTCTTCGCCGACGTCCGGACCCGCGTTCTGAGCGATTACCGCGCCAACGAGAAACGCCGCCTCTTCATCGAGCGCGGCCGCACCCTCAAGGCCGCCCTGCAGGTCGCTGCCGCCGGTTTTGCCGACAAGGCCGCCGCCGAGAAGCTCGAGGTCAAGAGCTACGCCAACTTCTCCCTCCGCCAACCCCCGCAGGATCTGCCCCAGGCCGTTCTCCCTGCGCTGGCCAATCTCGAGTCCGGCCAGGTCTCCGACCTCGTGGCCCTCGGCGACAAGGGTCTCTTTGTCTACGCGCAGAGCAAGCAGCTGCCCGACCTCTCCCCGGCCAATCCCCGCTATGCGGAACTCGAGAAGCAGCTCATGGCCTTTACCTCCAGCAACAACGAGAACGCCCTCCTCGGCGCCCTCGTCGAGCAGGAGCTGAAGAAGGGCAACCCCGAGCCGGTCAACTGATCCCGGCCCGGGCTTCCACCGTCCATCCCGCCATATCGCCGCCCGGCTATCACCACACTGCCACCGCCCTCCGCGGTGGCTTTTTTATTTCCGAAACCTACCCGGGGTCCCCAGCGTCACTAAAAAGCTTAAACTTTCGCCCCTTTTCGCGTGTCATCTTCCCAGACCAAGCCCGAACCACTCATGAGCCACCTCGCCCGCCGATTCCTCCCTCTCTTCATCATCGCTCTGACAAGCACCAGCCTGCTGACCGCCCAGAACACCGCCCCCGAGCTGACCCTGGAGCAATGCATTGAACGCGCCCTCCAGAAGAATTTCAGCCTCGAGGTCGGCCGCTTTGCTCCCGAAATCGCCAAGGACAGCATCGTCGTGTCCAAGGGTGGCTATGAACCCCAGTTGACCGTCACCGCCAGCACGGGCAAGGACACCTTCGGCGCGACCGGCACGAGCACCGGCTCCTCCAGCCGCAGTTCCGACCTCCGCGTAGGCGTCTCCCAGCGGCTTTACTCGGGCACGACCCTCAGCGCCAGCAGCCGGCTGGATCGTTCGTCCTCCAACCCCGCCTTGTCCCTCAATCCGGCCTACAACGCCGACCTGACCCTCTCCGCCCGCCAGTCCCTCCTCAGCGGTCTCGGCACCAAGGTCAACCGCGCGGCGGTCGAACGGGCGGAAATCGGGTTCCAGCGCGCCAACCTCGACTACAAGTCCCAGGTTCTGGACGTCATCGAGGCCACCGAAAACGCCTACTACAACCTCGTCAATGCCCGCGAACAGCTGGCCGTCCGCAACTCCTCCCTCGCTCTTTCCCAGAAACTCTATGACGAGGCCAAGACCCGCCGCGATACCGGCGTCGCCACGGATCTGGACGTCCTGCAGGCCGAGGTCGGCGTCGCCAACAGCCGCCGCAGCGTCATCCTCGCCGAGCAGACGGTGAAGGACCGGCAGGACGGCCTGCTCGCCCTCATCGGCCAGTTTGAGCTGGAAAACGAGGTCGGCACGGTCCGCTTCAAGGAATTCACCGACGCCCTGCCGGTCTTCGCCTCGTCGTACGCCATGGCCAAGCAAAACCAGCCCGATTACCTTTCCTCCCTCGCGGCCATTGAACAGTACACCCTCGATCTCGCCGTCGCCCGCGACAATGCCCGCCCCGACCTCAGCGTCGGCGCCGCCCTCGGCATGAACGGTCGCAATGGCAGCGGCAGCAGCGCCTTCAACAACGCCCTCGACCGGCAGAATCACTCGTGGCAGGTGGACCTCTCGTTCAGCTATCCCATCGGCCAGGCCTCCGACAAGGCCCGCGAACGCCAGAGCCTGGCCACGCTCAACCGCGAACGCGCCCGCCTCCGCCAGCTTGAGCAGAGCATCGAGGTCGAGGTGCGTGCCGCGGTCCGCTCCGTCGAGACCAACACCGAAAGCGTGAAAATCGCCAAGCTCGCCTCTGATCTCAGCGTGAAACAGTACGAACTGGAAAAGGCCAAATTCGACGCCGGCCTCTCGACCAGTCGCCTCGTGCTCCAGGCCCAGACCGATCTGGAATCCGCCCGCTTCAGCGAACTGCAGGCCCGCGTGACGCTGCACAACTCGATCGCCGCCCTCCACCGCATCGAAGGCAGCTCCCTGCAGCGCTATGCGGTGCAGCTGCCGTAAGCGGCCCCGGGCCTCACCAAACAAGTCCGGTCTCGCACAAGCAGAAGCCCCGGCCTCCACGTCGGGCTACGCCGCATCGACGTGATGGAAGCCCCGCTCTGAAGGAAATAGGCGCGCTGGCGGTCATGACACTGTGGGAGCTCGCTCGCTCGCGACTCAGGACGTGAAATCCCGGACCCGGCATGTCGCGAGCAAGCTCGCTCCCACAGAAATTTCCTGGTCTCTGTGACTCATCTCATCTCCTGATCCGACTTTGATACCGCCTGCGCCGGTTCTTCCGGCAGCCCGGCAATCGAATGCAAGTTCCGTCCCTGACCTGATTCACTCGTTGCCATCCTCGTTCGGCGGGGCTTTCCTGACGGCTCGTATGAGCAAAAAGGCTTCTCCTCCGCCACCAGCACCCTCGACCGCTTGGTCCGCACTTTTGCTGAGCGGAATCATCGGCCTGCTGGCCGGCGCAACCATTACCTATTTCCTGATGCGTCCGCGGGCGGCCACGATGCCCTCGGTACCCACCGGGAAAATCATGCCGGTGGCCGCCACGAATCCCGACCCGTCCAAGCATCTGCCGGACCCCAGTCTCACCGCCGGCCAGACCCCGGCGCAGGCCGATCGCACGCTGGGCAATTTCTACTACGACCACCAGAACTGGGCCAAGGCGATCGAACACTATCAGTCCGCCATCCGCCAAGGCAGTGATGACGCGGACATCCGCACCGATTTGGGAAATGCCTATCGTTTCTCCGGCCGTCCGGAGGATGCCCTCGCGCAGTATGGCGCCGCCCGGAAGATGAATCCGGACCATGAATTCAGCCTCTTCAATCAGGGCGGCCTGTACCTGGAGGACCTCAAGCAACCCGCGCGAGCCGTCGAGATCTGGCAGGAATACCTGGTGCGCTTCCCCAATGGAGCCAACGTCCAGGCGGCCCGCCTGCTGATCAACCAGGCCCTTGGAAACGGCCCCGACCCCCAACTTCCGACGACCGGCCCGGCCCCGCAACTTCCGGCCAGTTCCGGCACCGAGGACCTCATCCTGCGGCAGATTCAGTCAGGCAAAACCAAACCGTCGTCTCCCTGATCATGGCCGACGCCTTGAAATACGGACTGCTGGCCTGCCTGGGGATGGCCGCCTGGATGCTCGCCGAGTTTGCCCTCGGACTTCACGGAAGCCGTCTGGCCATCGGCCACTACACCAGTCACGGCGTGGAGGTGATTCTCGTGCTCTCGCTCTGGCGCTTGCATCATCGCCAGCTGCACACCGCCAACCGGTACTGGCTACCCCTTTGGCAGGCCGTCCTCCAAGGTATGCTGACCAGTGTGGTCGCCGCCATGGGCCTGTACGTCTTCATCACGCTTTATCTCCACTACCTGAACCCGTTTTTCCCGGACAACTACCTGCAATGGCTGGTCGGCACCTGGCGCGACGAGGGCATCACCGAGCTGGTTATCCGGGAAAGAGCGCAAGCTTTCCGCTGGTCGTTCGGACCGGTCGGCCGGCTGCTGAACACCTTCGGCACCTGCATGCTGATCAGCCTCGTGGCCTCACCCTTGCTGGCGCTCTGGCTGAATTGGCGCCGCAAAGAGATCGTCCAAACCAGCTGACCCGGCCGGCACCTGCGCGTGCGAGGGCAACTGGGTCCGAAACCACGTGCGTTGCTTGCGCACCAGATGCCGGGTGTTTTGCGCGATCATGGCCGCAAGGTCCGCCGCCGCGAGGCGGCCCTCAATCACGTCGATCGTTTCCCGGTAGCCGATCGCCCCGGCCGCGCTGGCGTTTTGCTTCAGCCCCTGGTCGAGCAGCGCCCGCACCTCGGCCACCAAGCCTGCCTGCAGCATCTGCTCAACCCGCCGCGCAATGCGGACGGCCAGCTCATCCGGTTCCCGCACCAGTTCGCAAAGCCTGACTTCGTGTCCCGCAAACGGCGCCGGTTGCGCCGCAAACGCCGCCTGCAACTCCTGCAAGGTCCGGCCCGACGCCAGACACCGCTCCAAGGCGCGCGTCACGCGGCGCGGATTATTCACGTCGAGCGGACCCACGCCATCCGGATTGAGCTTCCTCAGCTCGGCCAACACCGCGGACAACCCCGAGCGCTCCAAGCGCTCCCGCACGCCGCTCCGGATGTCCGGCGGCACCGCCACGTCATCGGCCACCGGGGCGAAGAAAGCTTTCAGATAGAACCCGCTGCCGCCCGTGACGAGCACGGCCTTGCCCCGGCCCAGGATATCCGCGACCGCCGCCCGCGCCAGGGTCACGTAGCGGGTGATGTCCATCTGTTGGCTGACGGGACACACATCCACGAGGTGGTGGGGCACCCGCGCGAGTTCGGCCGGCGTCGGCTTGGCCGTGCCGATATCCGCCCCGCGATAAAACAACAGTGAATCACACGAAATGATCTCGGCGTCCCGGGCCTCGGCCCACCGCAACGCCAGCTCCGTCTTGCCGACGGCGGTGCAACCGGTGAGGACATGAATCGTGCCGACCATGGACAGAGGGAAGCAAGCGTTCCGCCTACGGCAAAGCCCGATTTGCGAAAAGACCGGGGCCCGACCAGGCCCCCGCCGACCCGAAGCGGCCCGTCCCCGCGGGTCGACCGGCCGCGTGCCACCGGTGCGTCGCATCCGAATCGTCACAACAAAATCCGTGCAATCCGGGCCATCCTCGGCTTCCTTGGGCTTTTCGACTCTTGAAAGCCCGGTTCATTTTCAATCCGCACTCCGGCAGCAACCGCCGCAATCCCCACCTCCGCGACCGGGCCAAGGAGTTCATTGCCCAAAATGGCTGGGACGCGACGGTCGTCTCCACCGAGCGCCCGCGCCATGCCACGGAGCTTGCCCGGCAGGCCGTGGATGAAGGCTGCACGCTCGTGGTGGCCATTGGCGGCGACGGCACGATGAACGAGGTCGCCTGCGCCCTGATCGATTCCCCGACCTGCTTTGGGCTCATTCCCTGCGGCTCGGGCAACGGCTTGGGGCGCCACCTCGGTATCCGCCGGCCGGGTCGCGGGGCTTTTCAAACCCTGCTGAACGGACGCCCGCTGGCCATCGACACCGGCATGGTGAACACCGATCCCTTCTTCTGTGTCGCCGGCACCGGCTTCGAGTCGGTCATCGCGAGCCAGTTCGCGACGCTCACCTCCCGGGGTTTCTCCGGCTACCTGCGCACCGGCATCCAGGCCTGGCGGACCTACCGGCCGGAACGCTATGTGATCCACCACGCCCAGGGCCGCGACTCCATCGAAGCCTTCACCCTGGCGATCTCCAATTCCTCGCAGTACGGCAACAATGCCTACATCGCGCCCGGTGCCTCGGTCAGCGACGGCTTGCTCGATCTCACGGCGGTGCCGCGCATCGGCCTGCACAACGCCGTGCCCCTGCTTTGGCGCCTCTTTAACGGCTCGCTCAACCGGGTCGCCTCCGTGCGCCAGTGGCAGGGCGAACGGTTTGTGATCGAGCGGGAACGGCCGGGTTGGATCCACACCGATGGCGAACCCCGGGCCGAGGTCTCGCGCCTCGAGATCAGCGTGCGACCGCGCAGCCTGCGCATCATGGTCCCGTCCGGGGACCTCAAACCTTGATGGAGCCGGCCGCCGCGGCCGTCATCACGCGGTTGCGTCCGTGGCGTTTTGCCGAGTAAAGGGCCTTGTCCGCCAGTTCGAAGAGCGCCTGGGTCGTGTCGGCATCATCCGGCATCATGGCGATGCCCGCCGACAGGGTGACCTTCACAGAGCCGGCGCCATCGGGCAGCGTGCAGGGAGTCGCGGCCAACAGGGCCAGCAGCCGCTCCATGGTTTGACGGGCGTCCTCCAGCGTGGTCTCAACAATGATGATGGCAAATTCCTCGCCGCCCACCCGCGCGAGGTGATCGACTGTCCGGATCTGGGTGTCGAGGAAGCCGGCGACATGCTTGAGGACGACGTCGCCCGCGGCATGGCCGTAGGTGTCGTTGACCACCTTGAAGAAATCGATGTCCGCCACCACCAGCGCAAAGGGTCGCTGAAAGCGCGCGCACCGCTGCCACTCCTCGGTGAGGAGGCGTTCAAACTCGCGACGGTTCTTGAGGCCGGTGAGGCTGTCCCGGATGGAGAGCAGCCGCAGTTGTTCCAGCGTGTCACCCAGCTTGCGGGCGTAGCGCACGGAGCGCGCCAGCATGCGCGGTGTGAACTCGGCCTTGACGAGAAAGTCCATCGCGCCGGCCTGCAACGCGGCCTCGTCCAGCGAGGGATCGGTCTCCGCCGTGAGAAAAACCGTGGGGGTGGTGTTGCCGTCGGCGCGGGCCGACTTGAGCAGGGCCAGCCCGTCCTTGCCGTCGTCGAGCCGGTAGTCGAGCAGGCACACGGCGTAACCGCCGCCCATCAGCTTGGCCAGGCCTTCATCGTAGGTGCCGGCCCAGTCCAGTTCCCAAGGTCCGTCCGAGAACCGCGGGACCATGCGGGAAAGCATCTCCTGCGCAGTGGGATTGTCGTCAATGAGGAGGATGCGCTTCACGGTGAGGGCGATAAGAGCAGAATCAGCGCGTTCCTGCAACCAGGTCCGTTGCCACCACCCCCAACCGCGCGGCAATGCCGCCGCGCTGGTCCAACCCGGCCTTGATCACGTTCACCAAGGCGCTGCCCACCACGACCCCGTCCGCATGCGCGGCCACCTGCCGGACCTGCTCGCGCGTCGAGATGCCGAATCCCACGACCACCGGCAGGGCGGTGTGGCGTTTGATCGCCGCCACCGCCTCCGGGATGTTGGCCGCCACCTGGTCGCGGACGCCCGTCACGCCTTCCCGGGACACATAATAGATGAAACCGGTCGCCGCCGTCCCGATCACGGGCAGGCGCGCGGCGGGCGTGGTCGGCGCCACGATAAACACGGTCTTCACCCCGTGCCGGCGGCAGGCCTCCGAGAACTCCCCCGCTTCCTCCGGCGGCAGGTCCAGCGTGAGCATGCCGTCGACCCCCGCCTCCTTGGCCGCGCGGACGTAAGCATCCACGCCGTTCGAGAACACGAGGTTGTAATACGTGTAGAAAACGATCGGCACCTGACTGGTCTCGCGCAGGCGACGCACCAGTTCAAAGACCCGGGCGGTCGTCATGCCCCCTTCCAGCGCGCGCTGGGCGGCGAGCTGGTTGGTCAGGCCGTCCGCCAGCGGATCGGAAAACGGCACGCCCAGCTCAAGCACATCGGCGCCGGCCGCGATCACGGCTCGACAGGCGGCCAACGAGGTGTCAAAATCAGGATCACCGGCGCATAGGTAGGCCACAAAGGCGGCGCGTTGTTCCTGGCGGGCACGGGCAAAACTCTCGGCGATGCGGTCCATGTAAAGCGGAAGCGTCGATAGGCTGCCGTCGGGGGTCGAGCGCAAACTGCAGGTTGTCAGCTCAATCGGCGGCGAATTCCACCAGCACGGGCTGGTGGTCCGAGAGCAGGCTGCGGATGATCTTGGCGCGGGGCTCGCGGCACTCGGCCGGCAGGAAGACAAAATCCAGCGCCCGCGCCGGCCAGGCCGACGGGAAGGTGTGCCCGGTCTTGGGCAGCAAAGTGTAATTGTCCGTCTGCTCAAAATACCCGAGCAAAGTCGCCGTGGCATCGGGCCGGTGCGAGGGCGTGTTGAAGTCCCCGCAGACCATCGGAGGCGTGCGCCAGGTCTCCCGGCGGTCGCGCCGCAGTGTGTCGAGATGCCGGATCAGGTGCGCCACCTGCAGCAGCCGGATCTTCCGGGAGCGGTGATTCAGATGGACGTTGACCAAGGGTAGCCGCCCCGCGGGGGTGTCGATTTCCGTAAACAGAAAGCCCTTCTCCCCCAGCCCGCCGCCGCCAAAGGGGACGGTTTCATGGTGGGACACCGGGAAACGCGACAGCAGCGCATTGCCGTAGCTCAGGTGATAGCGGCCCAGCCGCCGGTTGGTCACGCCATGGACCGCATGCGGCAGACCGCAATTCTCTCGCAGATACGACAGATGGTCGAAGCTGCCCGCCCAACGGGAATTCTCATCAATCTCCTGCAAAGCCACGATATCCACCTTCAAACGCTCGATCAGGTGCGCAATCCGGCGCAAATTGGCCCGCAGCGTGGCGGCCGGCAGCAAACTTTGATGGATGGGAGACGGACCCCGGGCGTGGGCGATATTAAAGGTCAACAAACGCAGGCGGGCCATAGGGATAGACCAAATTCACCCGACGCTGCTCCCGCAACGGCAAAACTGCGGGAGAAAGGTTGACAGCCGCTCCCGCGGTCAGGATGTTCGCCGCTCTCTATTTTACGGCGGTCATAGCTCAGTTGGTTAGAGCACAAGATTGTGAATCTTGGGGTCGCGGGTTCGAGTCCCGTTGGCCGCCCCATTTTTGGCCGGAGGTTGGCTGGCCTGAGTCGCGAAAAACCGACCGGCACGCGAGCCTCCGCCTGACATCCGGCGGAATTAGAAGTTGGATTTTTCGCGGTCTCCATGTGCGGGGCTGATCACTGTAACATTTGTGAAAATTCGCCTCGCCTCACCCTGTCCGGAGGCTATCGATTTTCGGCCATGTTCTCCCTCAAGAAGCTCCTCGGCAAAGAAGAGAAGTTTTACGACCTCCTGGAGGCCAGTGCGGATGAATCCAAGGCCAGCGTCAGCCTGCTGGCCAAGATCCTGTCCTCCGACAGCCCGGCCCAAGCCTCCAGCATCCACGACATCATCCAGAGTCGTCGCAAGGACAAGCGCATCACCCAACAGATCACCGAGGAGCTCTGCCGGACCTTCGTCACCCCGCTGGAGCGCGAGGACATCGAGGCCCTTTCGCTGGCCCTTTATCGCATCCCCAAGACCGTCGAGAAGCTCGTCGAGCGCATCACCATCTGCCCGGCCCGGGTGCCGCGCAGCTCCCTCCAGCGTCAGATCGTGCTCCTCGAGGAGGCGGTCAATTCGGTGGAATTCATGGTCAAGCAGCTGCGCAGCGGCACCCAGGTCGATCGCATCGCCGATGCCAACAACCGCCTGCAATTCGCCGAAGGCGAGGCCGACAAGGTCATGCTCGCCCTGGTCAAGGACCTCTACAACGGGCCGCACGATGCCAAGGAGATGGTCATTCTCATGGAACTCTATGACTTGATCGAAGCCGCGATCGATCGCTGCCGGGATGCCGGGCAGGTCGTGTTCATGATCATGCTCAAGTATTCCTGAGTCCGTCACCCGACGCATAACCGACCCGGGTCATGACATTTTTCCTGATCGTTCTCCTGACGGCGCTGGTCTTCGAGTACATCAACGGCTTCCACGACGCGGCCAACGCCATCGCGACAGTCGTCTCCACCAAGGTCCTGACCCCGCGTCAGGCCATCGCCCTCGCGGCTTTCTTCAACCTCATCGGCGCCCTCGCTGGCACCGCCGTGGCCAAGACCATCAGCGGGGGCCTGGTCAACTCCGACGTGGTTACCCTGGTCACGATCTTTTGCGCCCTGATCGCCGCCATCATCTGGAACCTGATCACCTGGTGGCTCGGCCTGCCGTCCAGTTCCAGCCACGCCCTCATCGGCGGCCTGTGCGGCGCCGCCCTCGCCACAGGCGGTGGCAATTGGGGCGTGCTGATCTGGTCCAGCCATGACGCCAAGGGCCACGCCATCGGCCTGTGGCCCAAGGTCGTCCTCCCGATGTTCACTTCCCCCATCATCGGTTTCCTCGCCGGCGGTGCGCTCATGTACCTTATTTTGATCTGCGTCCAAAAACTGACGCCCCGCACGGTCAATTCCGTCTTCGGCAAGCTCCAGCTGGTGAGCGCCGCGTTCATGGGCTACGGCCACGGCAAGAACGATGCCCAGAAGACGATGGGCATCATCACACTGGCCCTGTTCACCGGCACCGCCGCCGGCGCCTTCAAGGATGTGCCGGAGTGGGCGACGTTTCTGCGGGTGGAGGAATTCAAGGACATCCCCACCTGGGTCGTGGTCGCCTGCGCCCTGACCATGGCGGCCGGCACCGCCGCCGGTGGCTGGCGGATCATCCGCACCATGGGCCACAAGATGGTCAAACTCCAACCCGTGCATGGTTTCGCCGCCGAAACGACCGCCGCCGCGATCATCGACGGCGCGTCGATGCTGGGCATTCCCCTTTCCACCACGCACGTGATTTCCACCTCCATCATGGGCGTGGGAGCGGCGAAGCGCTTCGGCGCGGTCAAGTGGGGCGTGGTTGAGCGCATTGTCTGGGCCTGGATCTTCACCATCCCCGTGTGCGCCCTGCTCGGCTTCCTGGCTTACTACGCCTGCAGCCAGTTTGGGATGCGCTGAGTCACCTCACGCGGGCAGATTGTGCGTTTGACGCCCGGGCTCAGCCTGTGAATCTGGAGGGATATTCCCCATGAGCACACCCATGCAAGGCGTCTACATCGGCACCGACAGCGGCGCCACCACCTCCAAGACCGGCGGCGTTTGGGCCGACGGTACCCTCATCTCGGCCAAGCTCCGACAGAGCTCGACCAACTCCCAGGCCGGCACGGCTGCCGTCGTCAAGGGTTGGGTGGATGGCGTCGTGGGATTCCTCACCGACAATAACATTGCCTGGGATCAGGTGCGCGGCGTCGGCCTGGCCATTCCCGGCCCCTACCTTGGCTACGGCATCATGGGCCAGCCGACCAATCTGCCAAAGAGCTTCAACGGTTGGAATTTTCACGCCGACTACGCCGCCGCCCTGACCGCGGCCGCCGGCCGGCCGGTCCCGCTCATCGCCGGTAACGACGGCAACTACGGCGGCGTGGGCGAGGCCCAGCGCGTGCGCGGCGCCACCCGCGCCACCGTTCTCATGCTGGCCCCCGGATCCGGTCTTGGTGTCGCCTACGTCGACGCCAACGGCCTGCCGCTCGAGGGCGATACCCTCAACGGCATGGAGGGCGGACACATGCCTGCGGTTCTCCAGTTGCTCGGCGGCATGAAGCCGCTCAAGTGCGGTTGCGGGCGCGACTGGGGCTGCATCGAGCCCTACACCACCATTTCCGGACTGCCCCAGCTGTTGGAGGAGTTCCTGCCCAAGCACCCCACCCATCCCTTCCACACCTCACCGGCACCGATCAAGGAGAAGGCCTTTTCCCTGCGCACGCTGGCCCAAAAGGGCGACCAACTGGCAATTGATATCTTCGACTTCCAAGCCAAGGCGCTGGGCATTCACATGGCTTCCCTCCTCACCGCCGTGGATGCAGAGTACGTGGTGATCGGCGGCGGGCTCATCGACCCCGAGGCCACGACCCCGGAGTTCCGCGAGCGCTACCTGCGCATCATCCGGGAGTCCGCCCAGCCCTACCTCTGGACCCAGCAGCGCGAAAAGCTCAAGGTCGTGCCCGCCACCCTCGGCGAGCTTTCCCAGGCCATTGGCGCCGCACTCGTGGCCCTCTACTCCGACAAGACCCGGGGCTGACCCCGGGGCATCCGTCGCCGGGGGCCGGTCCCCCGGCACACGGGTGATTTACATCGGCGGATTGGTTTCCAGCACCGGTGCCGCCCCTTTCGCGAAATTGCTGTGCCGGATGTCCTGGCCGCCGGCCAGAAACACCATTTCCTCGGCAATGTTGACCGCATGGTCCGCAATGCGCTCCACCGACTTCGAGATGAACATCAGCTCCAGGGAACGGGCGATGGTGTCGGGATTCTCGATCATGTAACTCGTCAGCCGGCGGTACACCAGCCGGTTAAGGTTATCGACTTCGGAGTCGCGCCGGATGACGCCGACCGCCTTTTGCTGGTCCTCCTGGACAAAGCAGTCGAGCGCGTCCCGCAGCATTTCCAGCGCGATGTTGGACATGCGTGGCAGGTCGGCATATAGTTCGATCTTCGGCTCGATGGCGAGCTTGCGGGCCCGGCGGGCAATGCTGGTCGCCTCGTCGCCCACGCGCTCCAGATCGTGCGAGGCCTTCATGCCCACCACCACGAGGCGGAGCTCGGATGCCACCGGGCCGCGCAGCGTCATGTAGCGGATGGCCTCCTCGTCGATCTTCACCTCCAGCTTGTCGATCTCATCGTCCGCGACAATGACCTTGTCGGCCAAGGCCAGGTCGGACTCGGTGAGCGACCGCATCGCCAGGCGGGCGAGATCGATGGAACGCTCGCCCATCTGCAGCAAATTGGAACGAAAGCTTTCCAGCTCGGAATCAAAGAAACGTTTCATAGGTAAAAATCACAAACGCCAGAGGTCGAAAGGCCAGAGTATGACCAGGAGCAACGGTATGGCTTCATGCAGGATTGTGTTGAGGACTTGGCCTTGGGGATTTGGGATTTCCGGGGGCAGAGGTCAACCGAATCTCCCGGAGACATAGGCCTCGGTCTGCGGGTTGCCGGGGTTCATGAAGATGGTGCGGGTCTCGGCGTATTCGATCAGGCGGCCCAGGTAGAAAAAGGCGGTATGGTCGGAACAGCGGGCGGCCTGCTGCATGTTGTGGGTCACGATCACGATCGTGAAATCCTTCTTCAACTCATGGATCAGCTCCTCCACCTTCGCCGTGGCGATGGGGTCGAGGGCCGAACAGGGCTCGTCCATCAGGATGATCTCCGGCTCGACCGCGATGGCGCGGGCGATGCAGAGGCGCTGCTGCTGGCCGCCGGACATGCCGAGCGCGCTCTCATGCAGGCGGTCCTTCACCTCATCCCAGAGCGCGGCCCCGCGCAGGCTGCGCTCCACCACCTCGTCGAGGCGCGGTTTGCGTTTCTCACCCTGGATGCGCAGGCCGTAGGTGATGTTCTCGTAGATGGACTTGGGGAACGGGTTGGATTTCTGAAACACCATGCCCACGCGCTTGCGCAGCTCGATCACGTCCACCCGCGGGTCGTTGATATCCACCCCGTCGATGCGGATCTGGCCGGAGGACACATGGGCGCCGTCGACCAGGTCGTTCATGCGATTGAGACAGCGCAACAGCGTGCTCTTGCCGCAGCCCGACGGTCCGATGAACGCCGTGACCTCCTTCGAGGCGATGTTGAGCGTGATGTCCTGGAGGGCCTTGAACGCCCCGTAGTTGAAATCGACGTCATCGATCTCGATGATCGGACGCGCCACGGCCGGCGCGTTGGCCGCCTTCTGCGGCGTGGCGTTCACCTTGGTGGGAACCGTGACCTGCCGGACGGCTGAGGAGGAAGTGGTGGGTTCGGGCATGTGGAGGGCTACCATTTGTATTTTTTGCGCAACCGGACGCGGAGGACAACAGCAGTCATCGCGATGGCGGCGACGGTAAAGAGGAAGACAAAGGCCGTGCCGTACTGGACGTCCCGCGTATATTCGTTCTGCGGGATCTTCGAGGCCACGACGTAAATGTGGTAAGGCAGCGCCATCACGCCCTGGAAGAAGAAGTCCGTGAACTTCTGGACCTCCCACGGCATCTGGTCGCGAACGACGAAGGCGGCGGTGAACATGATCGGCGCCGTCTCGCCGGCTACCCGGGCGATCGAGAGGACCGAGGAGGTCAGGATGCCCGGCAGGGCGTAGGGCAGCACATTGCTCATGATGGTCTGGAACTTGGTGGCTCCCAGGGCCAGCGATCCCTCGCGATAACCCTTGGGCACCGCCTTGAGCGCCTCTTCCGAGGCCGTGATGATGATCGGCAGCACCATGAAGGCCAGCGTCAGCCAGCCCGCGAGCAGGGAAACCCCCATGTCCATCGCGATGACAAACATGCCGAAACCGAACAGGCCGAAGACAATCGAGGGCACGCCGGCCAGGTTGACAATCGAGAGCCGGAGAAAGCGGATAAAGGGTCCCTCGGTCGCATACTCGCTCAGGTAGATCGCACTCAGCACGCCCAGGACGAGGGCGATGAAGATGGAACCGGTGACCAACAGGACTGTGCCGACGATGTTCGGGAAGATACCGCCCGCCGAGTAGACGTAGGTCTCGGGATGGACGTTCTTCATCTGTTCGGCATGCTCGGCCTTGTACTTGCGGAATTCCTGATCACCCATCGTCACCTTCTGACCGTCCCGCTCAAAGACGTTGAGGGTCTCCGGCGACTGCGTGAGGAAAGGCACGTTGATGAACGGTGCCGAGGTGCGGAAGATCACCGAGCCACCCTTGGTGCCGATGTCGTAAAAGATGAAGGCCGCACACAGCAGCACGAAGTAGGTGCTGAGGCGCAGCATCCAGGCGACAACCTGTTCGATCCGTTTGGCCCGGGAGGGGCGGGCAAAGAGGGCGGTGGCGGTGGGACGGGGAGTACTCATCCGGTGGAAATCCGGTAGCGGCGCACGATTTTCTGCGCGAGCCAGTTGACGAGCAGCGAGATCAGGAAAAGCAGCACGCCGATCATGAAGAGCGCGCGGTAGTGGATGCTGTCCCGGACCACCTCGCCCATCTCCTGGGCGATGATGCCGGTCATGGTGTGGACCGGCTGGAAGATGACCCCGATTCCCGAGCTCAGGTCGGGGATCTCGATGCGGTTGCCGGCGCACAGCAGCACCACCATGGTCTCACCGATGACGCGGCCAAAACCGAGCAAGATGGCGGCCATGATGCCGGACAGCGCCGCCGGTACCGTGATGTGGATGATGGTCTGCAACCGCGTGGCCCCGAGGGCCAGCGAGGCCTCGCGGAAGGAGCGCGGGACGTTGTTGATGGCATCCTCGGCGAGCGAAAAGATCGTGGGCACCGCCATCAGCGCGAGCAGACAGGCCGCCGTGGTGGCATTGAGCCGTTCGGCGATGGGAAATCCGGGGATCCAGTCCAGCGCGGGCCATTGCGATACCCGGCGCAGCGTCTCACCCAGCATCGCGATGCCGAAGAAACCGAGCACGACACTGGGGATCGCCGAAATGAACTCGATGAAGGGCTTGATGACCTTCTGCTCGGTCTGCCGCGCCAGCTGGTTGACATAGATGGCCGCGGCCACGCCGAGGGGAATGGCGATCAGGAGAGCCAGACAGGCGATGAGCAACGACCCGGTGAACAACGGCAACACGCCGTACCAGTCCTGCCAGAAACTCGCGGTGATCCACTGGCGGCCAAAGGCGAAGGCGTTGAACGATTCCAGCCAGCCGACCGGTTTGTCCTGGTCCCAGGCCATCATCCGGTGCTCGGCCGTCGTGACCTCGGTGGCGAACGTCGCCACGAGGCTCTGGAATTTCTGCATCCGCTTGTTGAGGGCCGGATCTTCAAACTTCGGCGGGGCGTCCGCCAGTTCCTTCATGGCGGCCAGCAGGGTGACATTCGCCGCCACCACCTCCGGACGCATCGCCAGCAGCGGCTGGATCTCCTGTTTGAAATTGATCTCCTCGATGACGATGGCGTCGGCCTCCCGTTTCAGTTCGGCGGCTCGCTCCGGCGTCGCGCCCTTCATGGCTGCGAGCAGATTCCCCTTCGCTTCCGTCAGGTCTTGAGCGACCTTCTTCCTCTCCTTCACGGACGAGGCGAGGTCCGTCATGTTGCCGAGGATCGTCTCCTCCTCCCCCATCGTGTCGGCAAACCGGTTCGCGTAGTCGTCAAATCCGGCCATTTGCTTGTAGGCATCCGCCGGCGACAGGCCTGCGGCCGTCAAGGCGGCGAGGCGGTCCGCGCGTACGTTGGCCAGATAACGGGACAGGGTCCGGTGCGCGGTCACCTGATCGCGGAAAATGTCGACCATTTCCAGGCCTGCTTTCCGATAAACCACGAGGTTCTGGTGGTTGGCCGGCAGGAAACCCACGGCATCACGGAAAATCGTGAAAGTGATGAGGGCCAGCACGATGATCGAGACCATCGCGTTGCCCTGAAAGACGTATTTTACAAAGGAATCCCCGTTCAGACCGAAGAATACCCCCCGCTTCTGCTTGAGCAAAGCGTCGTGGGTCGAGGTGCGCGCGGGGGCGGATTCTGTGAGAGTGGGCATGCCTGTCGGGTTGGATTCTCTGACCCGGCTTAACGGCCGGTCAATCGGTGCACGTTACGGTTGTGTGACAAAACAAAGCCCGCAGTCCGTGGCGGGACTGCGGGCTCGTGAGTGACAATAAGGGGCGCGAACGGATCAGTTCAGCGGACGGACCGGGACGAAGCCGACCTTGCGGACAACTTTCTGGCCCTCATCGCTGAGCGTGAAATCCACGAACTTGGCCGCTTCACCCTGGGGCTCGCCGTTCGTGTAGTAGAACGTCGGGCGGGCATAGGGATACTTGCGGGCGATCACGGATTCCTCGGTCGGCACGGCCCCATCGATGGCGACGGTCTTGATGCCGGGATCGTGGAGGTAGGCGAGACCCACATAGCCGATGCCGTTGGGGTTCTTGGCGACCTCGGAAGCGATCTGCTCGTTGCCGGCCATCTTTTGGGAGGAGGAGGCGTAATCGCGCTTCTTCATGGCCAGTTCCTTGAAGTCGGCATAGGTGCCGGAGGACGTGTTGCGGGTATAGATCGAGATCGGACCGGGCGAACCGCCCACCTGGGACCAGTCGGTGATGTCGCCGGCAAAGATCTGCTCGACCTGACGCTTGGTCAGGGCGGAGAGCGGGTTGCCCTGGTTTACGATCACGCCGATGCCGTCGAAGGCGACGATCGTGGGCTTCATGGTGACGCCCTTCGCCGTGGCCGCCGACATCTCGGTCGGCTTGGCGCGGCGGCTGGACATACCGATCTGCGCGGTGCCATCGATGATGGCCGCGATGCCGGTGGTCGAACCTTCGGCGGCGATTTCAAAGGCGACGCCGGAATTGCGGGCCTTGTAGTCCTCGGCCAGCATGGGCACGAGCTTGGCGCCGAGCGTGTCGGAACCCTTGATCACGAGCTTCTGCGCCTGCAGCGAAAGCGCAGACAACAGGGCGGTGGAAATGAGGAGAAGTTTTTTCATGTGATGTAGTGTTGGAGGGTTGATCAGAAGTTGATCTGCAGCTGGGAACGGACGCCGGTGACCTTTTCGGTGGCGCCGTCGCTCGTCTCGCCGCTGACGTAGCCGAGTTGCAGCTTCACGTCCTGGTTGACGAAGTAGTAGTTAACCCCGAGGAAGTACTCCTTGAGCATTTGACCGGTCTTGGAGGCCGGGGCGGAACGGATGCCATCGGAGGCCCGGATACCGCGACCATCAGCATCGACCTGACTGTAGCGACCGACGAGTTCGAGCTTCTCGGTGGCCATGTAGGAGGGCTGGATCCAGTAACCGCTCGGGCCGGCCTTCTTGGTGCCCGCGAGCAGCACGCCATCGACATCGGCATGGAGGTATTCGCCCGCCAGGTTGAAGCGACCGATCGTCAGATCACCATAGAGCGAATATTCCTTGATGTCGAAACCCTTGCCGAAGTTGGTGTTACCCGCGCCGCCCACGTCGGGGAGGATGCCATAGGCAGCACCGACGACGAACTTGCGGTCCGGCGCCATGACCTTCGAGTAACCGACGTTGGCCCAGTAAGCGGGCCGGTTGACCGCGGAACTGCCGCTGGACTTGGAACCGTCGATACCGGCGTCAAGGATCGTCTCCGTGCGCTGGGGATTCGTGATGGCCGCACCATAGAACAGACCGGTGCTCTTGCCCTTGCGGACATCGGCCGAACCGCCGTCGAGGAAGATACCCATGCGATAGCTGGCGGCACCCAGGCGGCGGCCGTTGTTCGGCTCGACGAAGAAGCGGGTGACCGGGGAACGCTCGATGGCCTTCAGGCTGCCCGAGGAGGTGGTCTCTTCATATCCGAAGTTCACCTTGCGCAGACCGAAATCGAGGGCGATCGGGGCCTCGCCCCAGTAGCCGTTCCACTCCATGTAAGCCTTGTCGAAATTGGAGCCGGAGAAATCATAATTCAGCACCGCCTGCCACTTGGCACCGATGCCGGCGGTGACGCCGAAATAGACGCGCCGCAGGAAGAACTGGTTCACATACTGGGAGGCGGTGGCTGTGGCCTGGTCGCTGCTCAGTCCGACGTACTGCAACTGCATACGGCCGCTGAACTGGACAAAGGTCGTGCTCTTGCCGCCCGAGACGGTTGCCGTGACGGCAGCGCTGGCGTCGCGGGCCAGATCAGCGCGAAGTTCTTCGCCCTCCTGGTCGTTGATGAGCCCCTTCCGGACCAACAGGTCGATGAGGGGGCCGCTGTCTTGGGCGAGCGCCGATCCGGCGCACACGAGGGCGGCCAGTACGGCGGACAATTTGAATTTCAGGTTGAGCATGTTCTTTAGGTGATTGCTAGGGAGATGCCCGGCGGATTGCCGGGACGCAGCCGGAGAGTAGAGGACCTATGTTACGAATCCGTGACGGCCGTGTGACGAAGCGGAAAATAGGACCTGATCATGCCAGTATTTTCGCCGCTCGCGCCGATTGGGTTGAGCCCCTCCCCGTTCAAGCTGTGCGGTCTGGATCCCATCTCCTCTAGAGAGCCAGCGCCATGCACGGGACAGGTCGGGAGCGAGCCGTAGGGGCGTCACCCAAATGCGAACAACGGGCACGCGGTTCCCCCGCGACCGTTACTTCGTCTTCCAAGCCGGCGTCGTGCCGCCGGTGCGCTTCCCGGCCCCTCGTTCTTCGAGGAGCGCGAGCAGCAGATCGTTCTTGATCAAGATACCGGTCAGCAAACTTGTCTCCGGATCAACCACCGGCAGGGTCTGGCCGGGATGCAGGGCAAACACCCGCAAGGCCTCGGCCAGGGTCGCCTGCGGGGCGATCTTGGGGATGTCTTCCCGCAGCAAATCCTCCGCAATGACATGCGCCGCCACCGCCGCGTCGCTCAAGTGGGGCTTGATGTCGTGCAACGAAATCGCCCCGGCGTAGCGTCCGTCGGCAAAGGTCACATAGATCTCCTCGTGCCGGCTCTGCAGAAACTCCTTCGCGATGACGTCGAACCGGGCCGTCCGGAACACCTCGCTGGCCTGTTTGCGGGCCAGGTCGGCCACCGTTCCGGGCAGCACCGGCTTGGGTTCCTCCGCCGCCTTCTTTTTCAGGGCCTCGCTGTAGAGCGAGTTGTCCTCGATGCCGCGGGCCGTGTAGTAGGCCACCACGCTGCACAGCATGAGTGGCATGATGATGTCGTAGCTCAGCGTCATCTCGAAGAGCATGATGATCGCCATCACGGGAGCATGACTGGCCGCGGCGAGCAGCGCTCCCATGCCGACTAGGGCAAAGGCCCGGGGATCAGCAGCCCCCTGCGGCCACACCGCATGCACGCCGTAGCCAAAAAGATACCCCAAGGTCGCGCCCACGAAGAGCGTCGGCGTGAACACACCGCCCTGCGCACCGGAGCCGAAAGTGGCGGCGGTCGCGACCCACTTGCAGATCAGCACCAGCAGCAGCGCCTGCCAGAGGAGGTGGCCGTTCAGGATCGCCACCACCACGCTGTAGCCGTTGCCACAGACTTCCGGCACCCACACGGCTAAACCGCCCACCACGAGGCCGCCCAAGGCGAGCCGCAACGGGATGGGCAGGTTGGTCGCCGCAAAAAGTTTCTCGGCCGCCCGCAGCGAGCGCAAAAACCACGGCGCCACCAGTCCGGCCAGCGCGCCGAGCACCAGGAACGGGCCGATCTCCCAGAGCGAATGCAGCGTGAAGGCCGGCACCGTGTAGAGCGTGTGGGCATCGGACACCGTGCGGACCGTGAGCGTGGCGGCCACGGCGGCCACGGCCAGCGGCCCCAGGCTTTCCATCGCGATCGTGCCGAGAATGATCTCCGCGACAAAGAAGGATCCTGCGATCGGCGCATTGTAGGCCGAGGCGATGCCCGAGGCGCCGCCGCAGGCGACCAACAAACGCAGTTGCGGCGCCGAGAGCTTTCGCCAGCGCCCCAACCACGAGGCGGCCACGGCGGACAGTTGCACCATCGGTCCCTCGCGTCCGATCGAGCCGCCGGAGGCGATCGTGAACATGGCCGCCGTGCTCTTCACCAGGCTGGCCCGCACCGGCAGCTTTCCGCTGCCAATCAAAATGGCTTCCATGTAGTCCGTGGAACTCTCGCCCTTGTGCAGGCGTCGGCCAAACAACAGCACGAATCCCGCAATCAGGCCGCCCACGGTCGGCACCGCCAGGCGCTGCCAGGGTTCCAATTCACGAAAGGAATCCACAATGCCTTCGTCCGTGCTGGTGAGCAGGATATGGATCAGGCTCACCCCCTCGCGGAACAGCAGCGCCGCCAAGGCGCCCAACACACCGGCTATCGCCGCATAGGCCAGGGTCTCCTGCCACGGTGACGGACTCAGCTTCTCGACGATCCACAGCCGCCAGCGCAGCATTCGCAACAACCGGCGGTAGAATTGCGGAACAACTTCCTTCACGCGGCCTCCAGCGTGCCGCGGGCCCATTTTCCCGCAAGGCTTGTTTCCATCCCCCGGGACGGGAGCAACCGGTCGCGAGAGGCGGCGGGAACGCTCATCCGGTCAGGTCGCGGAGTCCGCCCCGTTGATCAGCGACGGTGGCGCCACGACGGTCACCACCTCGTTTTCGGAGGATTCCATGGCCCCGAGCTGGATCAGGCTGTTCAGCGAGTTGAAGTGCTTGGTCCACTCAAAGTCCCCGCCATGGCCGCCCACCACCTGGTTGAAGAGCTGCTTCTTCTCCCCTTTCAGCGCCTGGATGCGTTCCTCGATCGTGCCGGCCGTGACCATGCGATAAACAAAGACCGTGTTCGTCTGCCCGATGCGATGCACGCGATCAATCGCCTGGTCCTCCACCGCCGGATTCCACCAGGGATCCAGCAGGAACACGTAATCCGCCGCATGCAGCGTGATGCCGGTGCCGGCGGCCTTGAGACTGACAAGCATCGCCGCCGCGCCCTGGGCCGACTGAAAATCCTTCACCGGCTTCTGCCGGTCCACGGTCATGCCGGTGATCTCGTAGAGGGGCAGATCCGGGTAGGTGCCTTCCAGCGCCGTGCGCACCCGGTCCAGCAGCGTCACGAACTGCGAGAAGATCACGACCTTGTGCCCGCTGCCGATGACTTCCTGCAGTTTCTCGACCAGCAGCTGGAGCTTGCCGCTGTCCGCCAGCGGCGACTTGAGCCAGGGCAGCAGGTCGGGATCACAGCAGACCTGACGCAGACGCGTGAGCAGCGCCAGGAAGCCGAAGGACTTCTCGCGCAAGGCAAGACCGATGTCCTCGCCCAACCGGGCCAGACCCTCGGAGCAGATGCGGGCGTACTCGGTGCGCTGCACTTCGGTGAGCGGGCAAAGCAGATCCATCTCGACCTTGGGCGGCAGCTCGGTGGCGACCTCATTCTTGGTGCGGCGCAGGATGAATGGCGCGACCTGCTGGCGCAGCCGCTTCATCGTGCCTTCGCGGTCCTGGATCAGGGCGGCCTCAAAGCCGCTGCGGGAACCGAGCAGACCGGGCAGCAGGTAGCGGAAGATGGACCAGAGATCCAGCTGGCGGTTTTCCAAGGGCGTGCCGGTCATCACCAGCCGGTGTTCGGCCTTCAGCGCAAAGCAGGCCTGGGTGACCTTGGCGTCCGGATTCTTGATGAACTGGCCCTCATCCAGGATCGCGTAGCCGAACTCCGTGTTCTCGAGCAACGCCCGGTGCTTGCGCAGCTGCGTGTAACTCGCGAGCCAGATGCACGGGGACTTGTTCGTCTTGAAATCGTTGCCCGACTTGAGCGTGTCGACCTTGGCGTCCGGATAAAAGCGGGCGATCTCCTCGCGCCACACGGGCACGACGCTCGCGGGGCACACGACCACGTGGCGTTTGCGCGCCATCGGCCGGGAGCGCAACAGGGCGATCATCTGGGCGGTCTTGCCCAGACCCATCTCGTCGGCCAGCAGGCCATGGCAGCCGGTCTCGCAGAGATGGTGCATCCACTCGACGCCGCGGCGCTGGTAGTTGCGCAGGAAGTCCGGCAGGAACGGCGGCGTGGTCGGCGCCGTCATCACCTTCTGGCGCCAGGTCTCGATCTCCGCCCCCAGCGTGACCTTGATGCGCTGGTCGTTGAACAGGGAGAAAATCAGGTAGGGAGGAATCTCCCCGTCGACCAGGGTGTCCTCGAGGTTGCGCTTCCACTGCTGGTAGCTTTCCCACTTCTCGGGCGACATCGTGACGATGCCCAGATCGGGCAACAGCATCGGCGTGCGCCCGTGCTTGAGCAGCGCGGCGGCCTGTTCGTCGGTCAGCAGTTTCTCGCCGGCCCGGAAAATCCAGCGCAGATCCAGGCCGCCTTCGGAACCGGGGCGCCGGTTGGCAACAGCCTCGATCTCGATGACCTGCGCCCCCTGCTTGATGGCGTCCACTTTGACGTCGATCTCGACGGCGAAGTGCTTTTTCCAGTGCGGCAGCAGGTCGCGCAGGAATCCCGGGATGTCCGCCAGCGCGTCGAGCGCGTAGGCGTGGGTGGTCTGGTTGTAACGGAAGTGAGCCTTGCGGGCGTAGGTCGCCAGCGCGATGAGCTTGGCGCGCTCGGCGGCCGTCGGGTGGTTCACCGTGTTGCCCAGGGCCGGGATCCGGTTGCGACCGCTCTTCCAAAACGCGAGGAACACCAGCCCTTCGCTGTTCGTGGTGAAACTCAGCAACAGGTCGCGCGCGGGCTGGTTGGGGTCAACCTTGGTCGCCTGACCGTTGGCCCCGTTGGACGCGTGGCCCTCGGGTTCAGCGGCATGCCCGTTGGTTCCATTGGCCTGGGGGGCGGCCGCGGCACCGTTGGACTTGGTGCGGGAGCCGGGCATCAGGGCCCCCAGCTCATCCACCAGCAATTCCTCGATCTCGTGCAAACCTGCCACCGCGATCGCGTTGGCCAGCAGGACGTCGGTTGAGGAAGAGCGCACCTTGATCGTCTCTCCTTCCCACTCGATCACCGCATACTCCTCCTTCTTGTCGACCCGACGGTGAATGATGGCGTCCTTGGCCCCAAGTTCGACCTCGCGGATCTCACTGTCCCGATAGATCTGGTGCCCGCGCTCGACATGCTGGGTGTCAAACTGTCCCTCCCACTCGATTTCCATGCGATCAAACCAGAACTCCAGGGACTGTGGAGTGTAGATGCGTTTTGGGCCGTGGGATTGCATCAAACTAAAAGAATAAACTTAGAAAGTTCCGTCAGCGTCGTGCAACACCTATTTGAATGATAATCCCGACCGGTGCTCCGATGCGTGTCACCGTCCGCCGGCCAACCGGTCTAGCTCGCTGAGCCCCAGCGCTTCCGGCACCGGACGCGCTCCCGCAAACCTGTGGGAGATTTACCCATTCGTCACCTGCGCGGCACGGGTTCTTCACAATCCCTCTTCATGATGGGGCTGCTCGACGGGCGGCAGGTTGCCCCCGGCCTGGCGCAAAACGATTGAATCTCATCCTCGTCACCGAAACCTACGCACCTGAAATCAACGGCGTCGCCATGACGCTCGGCCGCCTCGTGGACGGTCTCGCCCGCCGCGGGCATCGCCTGACGATCGTCCGCCCGCGCCAACGCCACGAATCCAAGCGCTACAGCGTCACACAACGCCTGGCCTGCCGCCAGGTCCGCCTGCCCGGTGTGCCCATTCCGGGCTACCCCCAGCTCCGGCTCGGTCTGCCCGCTTCGCGCCGGCTCCGCCAATTGTGGACGCTCAGCCGCCCCGATCTCGTGCACGTGGCCACCGAAGGTCCACTCGGTTCTTCCGCCATCACGACCGCCCAACAGATGGGCATCCCGGTCACTTCCAGTTTCCACACCAACTTCGACCAATACACCCGCGACTACCGCATCGGGTGGTTGAAACCCGTCGTCTCCGCGTGGCTCCGCCGCCTGCACAACCGCACGCTCCGCACCTTTGTGCCCACGCGCGATCTCCTCGCCCGGTTGGAGTCCGAGGGCTACCGCAACCTGCGCCTGCTCTCCCGCGGGGTCGACACCCAGCTCTTCAACCCCGGCCGCCGGGACGAGGCGCTGCGCGCGTCGTGGGGCGTGGGCCCGGACGACCTTGCGGTCATTCACGTCGGCCGCCTCGCCGCCGAGAAGAACTATCCCCTGCTCTTCCGAGCCTTCGACGCGATCAAGGCCGTGCAACCTTCCGCCAAGCTCGTGCTCGTGGGCGACGGTCCGCTGCTCTCCTCCTGCCAGCGCGCGCGGCCCGACGCCGTCTTCACCGGCTTCTACACGGGGGTCAACCTCGCGCGCCACTACGCCTCGGGCGACATCTATCTCCACACCAGCACCACCGAGACCTTCGGCAATGTCGTCACCGAGGCGCTGGGCAGCGGCCTGGCCGTCGCCGCCTATGACTACGCGGCGGCCCACGAGTTCATTCGTTCCGGGGAAAACGGCCTGCTCGCTTCTGTCGACGACGAGGCCGCCTTTCTCGCCCAGGCCGTGCGGCTCGCCACCGAGCCCGCCCTCCGCACCCGCTTGGCCGCGGCCGGTCCCGTCACCGCCCAAGGTCTCTCTTGGGACGCCATCTTCGACCGCTTCGCCGAGGACCTGCAGGAGGCCGTGACCGAATTCCGTCAGCAGGCCGCCAGCCGACCCGGGCGCGACGGCCGCCCGGCCGGCGCCCCGCTCTCCGCTCCCCGCTCCCAGCTCACCCGCCCATGAAACCGACGCTCAAGGTCCGCTCCGTCATCCTCTCCGACATCCACCTCGGCACGCCGCACAGCAAGGCCGACGAAGTGACGCACTTCCTGAAACACACCCGCTGCGAGCGGCTCATCCTCAACGGCGACATCATCGACGGCTGGCGCCTGACCCGCGACGGTCGTTGGACCCGGAGCCACACCCGGTTCATCCGGCGCGTGCTGACCCTTGTGCAGAAAAGGGACACCGAGGTCGTCTACCTGCGCGGCAACCACGATGATTTCCTCGCCCGCCTGCTCCCGATGCGTTTCGAGAGCATCAGTCTCGTCGAGGACCACATCCTCGAGACGCCGCGCGGCCGCTACCTCGTCCTCCACGGCGATGTCTTCGACGGCGTCGTTAAAAACATGGTCTTCCTCGCCCACCTCGGCGACATCGGCTATGCGCTCCTCCTGCGCCTGAACCGCTTCTACAACGGGTGGCGCCGGCTCCGCGGCAAGGAATACTTTTCCCTCAGCGCCGCCATCAAGGCCCGCGTGAAGCAGGCCGTCAGCTTCATCGGCAAGTTCGAGGACCAGGTCGCCAACCTCGCCCGCGATCGCGGCTGCGTCGGGGTCATCTGCGGACACATCCACACGCCGGCCGACAAGATGATCGGCGACATCCACTACCTCAATTCCGGCGACTGGGTCGAGTCACTCACGGGCATCGTCGAGCACTACGACGGACGCTTCGAGCTCATTACCTTCAAGGATTTCGTCACGCGCTTCCCGATGCCAACCGATGTGACGCCCGAAGCGGACAGCGAGGAAGCCCTGCCGTTTCCGGGCGGCGCCGAGCAGGCCGCCATCATCGCCGCCATGCGGTGACCTGGGAAAATCTCAAAGGCCAAAGCGCCCGACGCCAAAACTTGCACCTCAAGATTCACCCTTCCCCGCCCATCTCCCTTGGGGCGCAGGCGCGATTTCTCGGCCTTTGGGTTTGTGGAATTTTGGCCTTTGGGGCGAAGCCCCACCCCGATGTCTAAAAAGATCCTGATTCTCACCGCCGGCTACGGCGAAGGCCACAACAGCGCGGCCCGTGCCCTCATGTCCGCCTTTGCGGAGCAACCCGGGGTCGAGCCGGTCCTGGTGGACCTCTTCGCCTTGCGCGCCCCGCGGCTCAACAACCTTTCCCGCCGCGGCTACATCCGGCTCATCAACACCGCGCCTAAAATCTGGAGCAATCTCTACCGCTGGCTCGATCGCTCGACCCAGGCCACGGCCTTGTTCCGGTTTCTCGGCAGTCACCGCGACCTGCTGGCCCGCGTCATCGCCGACCACCGCCCCGACGCCATCCTTTCCACCTATCCGGTATACGCGTGGTTGCTCAACCGGCTGCGCGCCGACGGCGTCCCGGTCTGCCCGCATTACACCGTCGTCACCGACGCCATCACGATCAACTCGCTGTGGTACCGCACGCCGTCCTCCGGCTGGTTTGTCACCGACGAGGATTCCGCCGCCTTCCTGCGCGAGCGGGGCCTGCCGGCCGACCGCGTTCACGTGAGCGGCTTCCCGGTCGCCCTCGCCTTTGCCGATCGTCCGGCCGCCTTGCAGCCGCCCGAGCCGGCGAGTCCGGCGCAGCCGTGCCGGGTGCTCTTCATGATCAACTCGGGACGCGCGGCCGCGCTGGCCATCGCGCGCGAGCTGCTCCAGCACCGCCACTGGCAGATCACCTTCACCGCCGGACGCGATCTCAAGCTCCGCCAGGAACTCGAACACCTCGCCGCCACCGCGCCGGCCAAGGCCACCGTGCTCGGCTGGACCGACCGTATTCCGGAGCTGCTCATGACCCACCATGTCGTCATCAGCAAGGCCGGCGGGGCCACCACCCAGGAATCCATCAACGCCCTGTGCCCGATGATCGTCAGCCAGATCGTCCCCGGCCAGGAGGAGGGCAACTACGAGCTGATGCGCCGGCACGACACCGGCGCCCTCGCCACCACGCCGCAGGAAATCGCCGCCACGCTCCAACGCGCCTTCGCCGACGACGCCGCACTCTGGCGCCGCTGGCGCCGCAACCTCAAGTCCTTCGCCCAACCGCACGCCGCACGGTCCATCGCGAACCACGTGCTGGCTGCTGGCCGGGCGAGTCCTCCGGACGAACCCTCCGCCCTCGCCGCTCTCCGGGAAGCTTAGCCTTACCTGCGATCCGCCCTCCGCCCGACTGGCGGCAATTCTCGCTAATTCCGGCCGGTCCCGGCCAGCGTCGACCGGATCACGGCGAGCGTCCGTGCCGTCGCGCCGCGGTTGGCTTCGTGCCACACATGGGCTGATTCACTCAGTTGCCGGCGCTTCGCCTCGTCGCCGAGCAGCTCGACCGCCACGCGGATGAGTTCCTCGTGCGTCTCCACCTTTTTCACCGCCCCGGCATCGGTCAGGCCGCGGATGATGTCGCGAAAATTCGTCATGTACGGCCCATGCAGCAGGGGCTTCTCCAGAATCGCCGCCTCCACGGGCGTCTGCCCGCCGTCGTGCGGCGCCAGGCTCTTGCCGACGAAAACGAGGTCGGCCAGCTGCGTGAACTTCCTCAGTTCTCCCGTCGTGTCCCCCACGAAGACATCAACCGGCCCCGGGGCCCGGCCCTCGGAGCGGAAATGAAACCGCAGTCCGGTCCTGGCCAGCAACGCCCGCAACTCCTCCCGTCTTTCCGCATGCCGCGGCACGAGCAGCAGCGAAACCGGCAGGCCTTTCCCGCGCGCCGCCCGCAGCGCGGTCAGCATCGCTGCCTCCTCGCCCGGCCAGGTCGACGATCCCAGCAAAACGAGCCCATCCGCCAGCCCGGTCTCACCCCGCAACCGGGCCAGGTCGGCCGGCGACAGGAGCGGAATCTCCACATCCAGCTTCAGGTTGCCGGTCGTGAGCAGACGCCCGGCCGCCAGCCCGAGCGAGCGGAAGCGTTGTTCGTCCCGCTTCGAGGCGCACAGGATGCGCGTGATGCCGCGCGAAAGCGGGCGGATGAAGAAACCGTAGCGCATCGAGCGCCGGTAGCTGCGGTCGGACAACCGCGCGTTCACGCTCAGCACCGGGACCCCATGGCAGGCCGCCTGGTGCACGTGCTCGGGCCAGCGCTCGCCTTCCATCAAAATGCACAGGTCGGGCCGCACCCGCCACCAGGCGCGTTCGCTGAAGGCCCAGAAATCGAGCGGGAAATACCCGACGCCAATGGTGAGCGCGCCGTATTTTTCCTTCGCGAGCCGGTACCCCGTGCTGGTGGTCGTGGTCAGGTACACCTCCGTGTTCCCCTCGCGACGCAGCTCCTCCAGCAGCGGGGCGATGGCCAGCATCTCGCCCACGCTCACCGCCTGCAGCCAGATCCGCTTCCGCCCGGGGTGCTTGCGCGGCAGGGCATCCGTCCCGCCAAACCGGTGGCTGAAGTTCTCCCCATACCCCCCCCGCCGCCGCATGCGCCAAAGATAATAAGGCGCCGCAATCAGCAGCAGCGGAAGAAAAAGAAGTCTGTAGACCCAGATCAAGGGAGTGAGCGGTGAGCAGTGAGCGGTAAGCGGAAAAGCGCGCCGATCATAAACTGCGTTTCAGGCCATATGTCAGGCGTAGACATTCATCAATCAGCAGGGCGATTTCCCCTTCCTGCTGCAACGTGACGATTCCCACCCGCCGGGCGGCTTCCAACTGGGTTTGCACCTCGTTCAGCGAACGTATCGCGTAACCCAGAAATACCGCAAACTGCGCCTTGGTCTGGTCCGACGCCCCTTCCGCAATATTGGACGGAGAGGAAAGGGCCGCCCTGCGCATCTGCGCCACGAGGTACTGCTCATTGGCCGGAAAAGCGCCCGTCAATTTATGGATCTCCACAAACAGATCCATGCTCCGCTGCCAAGCGAGCAGACGCTTGTGGGGTTTCTCGTTGGATGAACTGCTCACGTTCTGTGGATTTGGTCTTCGGTTTTCCGCTCACTGCTCACTGCTCACCGCTCACTGCTCACTGCTCACCGCTCACTCCCCAATCCTCACCTCCCCAGCACCCAGCTGAAGATCAGCGGCGCCACGATGGTCGCGTCGCTTTCCACGATGAACTGCGGGGTCTTGGCCCCGAGCTTGCCCCAGGTGATCTTCTCGTTGGGGACGGCGCCGGAGTAGCTGCCGTAGCTCGTGGTCGAGTCGCTGATCTGGGCAAAGTAGCCCCAGAGCGGGATGCTCCGCCGGCCGAGATCCTGGTGCAGCATGGGCACGACACAGATGGGAAAATCGCCGGCGATGCCGCCGCCGATCTGGAAGAAGCCGATCGAGCCCTCGCCATTGCGCAACAGCTTCGCAGTCTTCGTGTACCACCCGGCCAACCAGGCCATGTACTCGATGCCGGTGCGCACGGTGTGCACGCGCTTGATCTCGCCGGTGATGACGCGCCCCGCGTACATGTTGCCCAGCGTCGAGTCCTCCCAACCGGGCACGATGATCGGCAGGTTCTTCTCGCAGGCCGCGAGCATCCAGGAGTTCTTCGGATCGATCTGGAACGACTTCTTCAGCTTTCCGGAACGCAGGATCTTGTACATGAACTCGTGCGGGAAATAGCTCTCGCCCGCGCGGTCGGCCGCCACCCACTCCTCCGCCACGGCCGCCTCGATGCGGCGCATGGCCTCGCCTTCGGGGATGCAGGTGTCGGTCACACGGTTCATGTGCCGGTCGAGCAACGCCTGCTCGTCCTGCGCCGTCAGGTGGCGGTAGTGCGGCACGCGCTCATAGTAATCATGGGCCACGAGATTGAAGATGTCCTCTTCCAGATTCGCCCCGGTGCAGACGATGGCGTGGACCTTGTTCTGACGGATCATCTCAGCCAGCGTGATGCCGAGTTCCGCCGTGGACATCGCTCCCGCCAGCGTGACGAGCATCTTGCCGCCGGCCTTCAGGTGGGCCTCATAGCCCTTGGCCGCATCCAACAGGGCGGCCGAGTTGAAGTGCCGGTAGTTATGCGCAATAAACTGGGAAACCGGCCCTTTTTTACGTGCCAACGCGGCATTGACCTTCTCGGGTTTGGGTTGGGTTTTGTTTTTCGTCTTCATCCCCCTAGCAAGGTCGGGGCGGCGAACCTTGGCCACACAAAAGTCCTGCCGTATTTTGCGCATTCATTCTCGCCTCCATCTCGCTACCGCCCGGCGACTTGCATCACGAGGCGAGCCTCGGGCCCGGAGGTACAGACAGTCAGCGAAAAAACAACCGCTGACGGGCAAACAGGCGTCGGCAAGCGACGCCCCAGCGAGGAGTCCGAAGTGTAGGGGTGCCGCTTGCCGGCACCCTGGCTTGGGGGTGACGGTGCTCGAATCTGGGCAGAAATCCCCCCGATCATGTTTCTTCCCTTCGCGGTAAAACGCGTTCTTGCGGCCGGAGCTGCCTAGCTCCTCGCAAGGCCATCTGGCATGCGCATTGTCGAACGGGTGCCCGCCAGGGCGGGGGGTGTTGGGGACCAGCGCAAGACGGCTGCGGCCGGCCCGACGCAATGGATTTTGTGGGAGCGAGCTTGCTCGCGACATTCCAGTCCCTGAGTCGCGAGCCAGCTCGCCCCCCATCCCCCTCTCCCCTGCCGAATCCTTGCACAAACGCGCCGCTTTGCTGTCATTCACCGCGCATGAAGTCATTTCGCTCCCCCATCCGGATCGTCACCTTGGTCTTCGCGTTGCTCTGCGCGCCTTGGGCCCTGCACGCCGCCGCCGATTTCCCTTTCCAGACCAGCGACCTCCCCGCCGACCCTGCGATCCACTGGGGCAAGCTCGACAACGGCCTGCGCTACGCCCTGCTCCACAATACCGAGCCCAAGGGCCGCATCAGCGTGCGCCTGGCCATCAAGGCCGGCTCGGTCTACGAGCACGAAAACCAGCTCGGCCTCGCCCACTTCCTTGAGCACCTGGCCTTCAACGGCAGCCAGCATTTCCCGGCGGCCAACGTCATCGAGTTTTTCCAGAAACTCGGCATGGACTTCGGCGGTGACACCAACGCGTCCACCGGCTTCGACCGCACCATCTACCAGCTGGAACTCCCCGACACTAAGCCCGAGACCGTCCGCGAGTCGCTCACCTTTTTCGCCGACGTCGCCGGCGGTCTGCTGCTCGATCCCAAGGAGATCGAGAAGGAGCGCGGCATCATCTTGAGCGAGAAACGCGCCCGCGACTCCGTCGGCCTGCGCACCTTCGTCGCCGAGATGGACTTTCTCGTGCCCGACACGCGTTTCCCCCACCGCCTGCCGATCGGCACCGAGGAGGTCATCCGCACGGCCAACCGCGATCGTTTCGTGGAATTCTACAACGCCTGGTACCGGCCCGAGCGCATGGTGCTCGTGCTCGTCGGTGACTTTGATCCCGCCGTGCTCGAACCGGTCGTGAAGGAAATCTTCAGCCCGCTCACCGCCCGCGCCCCGGCGCTGCCCGAACCGCGGCTCGGGACCGTCACCCCCACCGGCACGGTCGAGGCCCGGCTGCACACGGAGTTGGAAGCCGGCGGAACCACCGTCGCGCTGCAGACGATCGTGCCCTACGCCTTTGAGCCCGACACCGCCGCCAACCGCCTGAAATACCTGCCGCGCAGCCTCGCCCTGAGCATGCTGAACCGCCGGCTCTCCATTCTGGCCAAGCAGGAGGGCGCCCCGTTCCTCGGCGGCATCGTCGGCGTCACCGAGCAGTACAATCTCTTCCGCAACGCCTCGATCGAACTCAACTGCCGGCCCGACCAGTGGGCCGCCGCGCTCGCCGTGGCGGATCAGGAACTCCGGCGCGCCCTCGAGTACGGCTTCCAGCCCGCCGAACTGGCCGAGGCCGTGGCCGCCATGCGCAACAACCTCGAGCAGGCCGTGCGCACCGCCCCCACCCGCCGCTCCAGCGCCCTCGCCCACGACCTCGCCGGCGACCTCATCGATCAAAACGTCTCCACCCATCCGGCCGCCGAACAGGCGATCTTCCTGCCGGCGCTGGCGGCGGTCACGCCGGAGGACTGCGTCGCCGCCCTGCGCACGGTGTGGAGCGAGGCTCCGGGCCGGAAGCTGTTTGTCAGCGGCAACCTCGCCCTGCCTGACCCGGTGCCGGCCATCACCGGCGCCTACGCCGCCAGCCTGAAGACACCCGTCAAACCCGGCGAGCAGCTCGCCGATGCCGCCTTTGCCTACACCCATTTTGGTTCGGCCGGCAAAGTCACCAGCCAGACCGAGGTTCCCGACCTCGGGGCCACCCTCATCCAGTTTGCCAACGGGGTCCGCCTCAATCTCAAGGCCACCGACTTCGAGGCCGGTCGCATCCGCATCTCCGTCCGCCTCGGCGGCGGCACGCTCACGATGCCGATGGACCGCCCCGGTGTCGCCCTGTTGGCCAATGTCGCGTTCACCGCGGGTGGCCTCGGCCGCCACAGCGCCGACGACCTGCAGCGCATTCTCGCCGGCAAGACCGTCGGCCTCGCCTTCGGCGCGCAAGCCGATGCCTTTGCCTTCGCGGCCACCACCAACCGCGACGACCTGCTGCTCCAGCTCCAGTTGTTCTGCGCCTTCATCACGGATCCCGGCTACCGGCCGGAATCCATCCGTCAGGTGCAGAAAGCCGCCGAGCAACTCTACCTCCGGCTCGCGCACACCCCCGACGGCCCCTTGCAACTGGAGATCGCCCCGCTCCTCGCCGGCGGCGATCCGCGCTTCGGACTCCCGCCGAAGGACGTCATGCTCTCCCGCTCGCTCGACGAGTTGCGCGCGTGGCTGACCCCGCAGTTCGCCCACGGCCCGATTGAAATCGCGATCGTCGGCGATCTCGCGCCCGAAGCGACCATCGCCGCCGTCGCCCAAACCTTTGGCGCCCTGCCGGACCGCCAGCCCAAACCCGCCTACACCGAGGCCCGCCACCTCCAGCCGCCGGCCACGGCCCTGACGCGAAACTACTCCATCGAGAGCGACATCCCCAAGGCCCTCGTCCGGCTCTACTGGCCCGCCACCGACGGACGGGATGTCCACCTGGCCCGGCGGTTGCGCCTGTTGAGCGACATCTTCGGCGACCGCCTGCGCGTCGAGATCCGCGAAAAGATGGGCGGCACCTACAGCCCCAACGCCGGCGCCGACCTCAGCGACACGTACCCGGGCTACGGCTGGCTCATCGCCGACGCCACCGTCGCGCCCGCCGAGGCCGGCACGATTGCCGAGGCCATCAAAAAGGTGTCCGCCGCACTCTACACCGGCGGCGTCACCGAGGAGGAACTCGTCCGCGCCAGGCAGCCCCTGCTCACCGCCCTCCGCGAAAGTTCCCGCACCAACGGCTACTGGCTCGGCGCCGTGCTGGCCGCGGCCCAGGAGTACCCGCAACGCCTCGACTGGAGCCGCACGCGCTACAGCGACATCGAAAGCGTCACCGCCGCCGAACTCACCACGCTGGCAAAGCAGTACTACGACCCCGCCAAGCCCAGCGAATTCACCATCGTGCCCGTGCCCGCCAAGGCCGCCGCCCCCGCCGCCCCAACGCCCCCCTGACCGGGCAAGTTTCCCCACCCCCTCGGTCAACCCCGTAGGGCCGGTCTTCTTGACCGGCCCAGCCCGCCACGCGCAGCCTGGCACATGCCGTGTGCGAGCGACCTTGGTCGCGACTGACACGCGCCAAACACGCGCCACCACCCACCCCCGAAGAGGCGTCGCCTGTCGACGCCCCAACGCCCCCCTGACCGAGCAAGTTTCCCCACTCCCTCAGTCAACCCCGTAGGGCCGGTCTTCTTGACCGGCCCAGCCCGCCACGCGCAGCCTCGCACATGCCGTGTGCGAGCGACCTTGGTCGCGACTGACACGCGCCAAACACGCGCCACCACCCACCCCCGAAGAGGCGTCGCCGTTCGACGCCCGCGCGCTCCGCCCCTGCCAACTCACCGCCTTCAACCCGCCACCACCGCCGCCCTCAGCCCCCTTTGGGCGGCTGCCAGAGCTCGATGCGGTTGCCTTCCCCGTCCTTGATCCAGGCAAACTTGCCGTACTCCGATTCCTCGGTCTTCGGATCGATCCACACGCCTTCCTTCTTCAGCGCCGCGAGCACCTTCTTCAGATTGGCCACGCGATAGTTGACCATGTGCCCCTGCTTCCCGCGCCCGAAGTACTTCGTGTCCGCGTCAAACACACTCCAGACCGTTGTCCCTTTCTTTTTGGGATCCTTTGCCTCCCGCCACGGAAAGGTGCAACCGGTCCATTGCTCGCTGATATCCAGCCCCAGATGCTGCTTGTACCAACCGCCGAGCTTCTTGGGGTTCTTGGCCTTGAAAAACAAGCCACCCAATCCCGTCACACGTGGAGTCTTCATGCGCGCCAATCTGACAGAACCCGCCCCCGTGGCACGCCCAAACCAAGATCACATCCCGCGCGTTGTTATCTGGCCTGCTGAACCAGCCTTCTTCATGAAACCCATGTGCGGTGCTCCGATAGAATATAAGTGCGCCACGGGGTGACGAGATACCTCCCCACAGCACCGCGTCCATTGAGACCTCCAACAGTCCTGTCCACTTCCGCAATGCAGATGAACGGCGCGGGACAGGAAATCACCCGAACCTTCAAACTTGGGCCGCCGGCAAAGGCCATACTGTCTCTTGCTTGGGGCCAGCGCTCATTTCGGCTTTCAGCTTTGTCCCGCCATTCACGCCACTCCTTCTTCAACTCTGCGTCGAGATGCCTTTCGAGCAGGCGTCCGCCGAAAGCGACCGTGAGGCCCCACAGCGCGCCGTAGAGCACGACTATCGCGATCAACCCTTTTGCGATGCGCTTCTTCATCTTTCCGCCGATCGGCTCAAATCAGCCACGCCCGCCGGCTGGGCGAACCGTCTATTGCTTGTCCGCCGTAGGCTCGGTGAAGGCCGATGAAATACAGGGCCATATTGAGCGGAGACATCATCGGCGATTCAGGTGGGATCAAGGGCGTCGCGCTGTGCTGGCTGGTTCTGCCTTGTTCCACTCCCCGCTCACCCACCTTTCGCGCGCTTCGCTCATAGCGGCGAGCGCTGCTGATCGAATTTGGTCCTGCTCTTCCTTGGTTAATTTCCGACGACTGAGCACCAAGGTCGTGTAGCCCTGAAAATGCGGCACGATCCGGACCTCTAAACTGCGATACTCATGGTTGGGAAAAATCTGACTAGCAATTTTTCGAATGTCCGAGTTGGCCTTCGAATACAAACTGGCCGGCCATGAATCGATGTCACCGTCTTCGATATCGTAATCCCATTCGACTTTATAAAAGCCGTGCTGATCAAGCTCACTCGCCCGGGCATCTTGGACCGGTACAGACTCTTTCTTTGAAACGGAATCTACAGGCTTAGGGCACGCACTCACGAAAAACGCTATGCAGAGAACAACTAAAACGAGCGAAACGGATTTGTGCGCCATCATTCTTTGCAGCACATTTCAGATCATCAACGCCCGCCGGCTGGGCGAACCGTCTATTGCTTGTCCGCCGTAGGCTCGGCGAAGGCGGATGAATAACTGGGCCATGTGGAGCGTGAACATGATCGACGACTCAGGTGAAATCAAGGGCGTTGCTGCTGTGGCTGCTGGATCGGCTCTTCACTCGAAAATAATCTCGAAACCCTTCACGAGGCCGAGGAGCGCAATCAGCCCGAGAATCACAATGACAGCGAGGCAACCGAATTTCGAAAATGTCCTTGCCGGGGTCTCGCGCGCTTCAGCTTCTTCTTTCGGGTCCTTCGACGTCACTCGAATCTTCAGGAAATCAAATCCCGCTTTAGGAGGCAGCGTCACCTCTCCCTTCTCAAGGGCTTCATCTATGAAACCGCGGAGGTGCCGGAATCCTTCCGCGCTGCCAACAAGCTCACCAGTGGGGTCGCCGTATCGGTCATAGGCTGTCACCCAAACCTTCTTCTGTTCGTCGTCGCTCATCTTTTCTTCTGCCGATCGATTGTGATCAGACACGACGGGGCACAGCCCCGTCGTTGTCTGTAGCACTCTGGATGGGCCTTCTTGCTTCGTCTGTCGCTTCCCAAGTGAAAGCAACGAACCAGTAGGCGACGAATACACCGATAAAAAGAGCGAGGTAACCCCACAAATCAAAGTCACCGCCGAGAACTGACAACAAGCTTCCGATGGCAAGAAGCGAACCAGCAACCGATCCGAGAATCTTACTTTGAAGCGCTAGCCTCAGCACTCCAGATGCCGCCCATAAACCGACGTGGACTGCCTTCAGGATAAACTCCACGACGAAGCTTCCAGCCAACAGTCCCGCGAAAGGCATAACAACAACTCCAAACCAGATATTTCTTCTTTCTTCAGGCGTATAGCCGGCATTCCATGGCGCGAGCCACAAGATACCGACCGCGAGTATGGCCAGAGCCAATGCGAGAATCGCGAACACGGCTGCGGGACCATAGACCTCGCGCAACCGCGGATTGAATAGCGGTATCTTGTGCAGCGCCACGGTCTCTTGCCGCATATCGTGAACTGGGGAGTTCATTTTTCTTCGCCCATCGTTAAAGGTGAGCCACGCTCACCCGGAAAGAGGACGGAGTCGAGCGCGGGGATGACATGGGCGAATTGGGTGAGATGGTGAGCGTTGGCTCTAGTGGCTGGATCGCCGCTTAGGAACGCATGGGGCCAATCACAGCCCTTCGAACCCCAAATAAACTCGTCTCTTTGGAACGCTCGATGACCTCGAAATGCTTGCGGAGAAATGAGTGATCGATGGTCCAGTCATACTCGCCTTGAGGATTCACGAGCCAAATGCAGTCGAGACCATCCTGGCGGCTGTAATACCCGATTCTTCTCTTTTCGCCAACCTCGTGCCCTTGCTTGCGGGCATGCGGCCAAAGTTTCTTCAGCACGACTACGCTCAGGGGAGGGATGGGCTTCTTCATCTTCCGGCGATCGTTACAGATGAGCCACGGTCGTGGCTGGCGCGACTCGTGCGTCAGCACGAGGCGTGACAGACATGGCCGTTGGCTCTGGCGGCTGGTTCGGCCTTTTCATCGAATACCTGAAATCTTCGAAACGACGCCTGAGCGGAGGTCGTAATCAATCGTCCGACAGCGGTGACACGAGTCGCCTCGCCAACCTGGATCTGGATCATGACTCTCGTGAATCAGCCAAAAGTGCAGCGCTGAACCTTCTCGCGAGATTTCCGCGAAATACTCCTTGGGCTCCATTCCTTCTTTCACGACCGCTGCGGTAACTGCGCGCAACGCCACTTCATACTCTTTCGGAAACCGCGCGACCTCGCTCAGCCGAGGCGCCTTGCTTGGTGGCTCCGCTCCGACTGCTACCGCAGTCAGCAACCCGACGAAGAGCACAATTTTCGTGAGACGCGTCATCTTTTCGCCGAACGCCTCAGATCAGCCACGCCCGCCAGGCGGGCGAGCCGTCTCTTTTGAAATACGGGGCCATGTGGAGCGGAGATATAATCTGCGATTCAGGTGCAATCAAGGGCGTTGGTCTGTGGCTGACTGGATGGGCTCTTTTCTATTCATGGGAGGAACGCAGCGTGGAAGCTGACCACGTAAAAGCAACTTCGTCGTCTGCTCCGGAACAGCAAAATAGGAGTCGATCACTTGATGCGGCCAATCGAATGACCTCTTCTTCTTTGGCTCGTAACGATTTCATCATCTCCAAATAAAATGCATCCGTAATCTTGCCGGATGGCAAATCTGTCCGGGCGATGTTCACCAGCGTGAAATCTCCGAGTGACAAACTTCTTCCAGCGTTCGCATTCCAAAGTGCTGCGCCCTTCAGGTCACCCGATATGATCTTCGGCCAAAAATACTTCAGATTGTATTCATTCGAGCTCTTCACGAGCCGCTGTGAACTCTCTTCAGTATCGATGCACACTCCAATCGCTCGTGATTCGTGGTCGTGATAGAAGGCAAACGTATAGACGGGTATTGCTTGCTGCCGGACGAGCGCAATTGCCTCGGATAACACACGATCAAGAAGCGGACGGACGTCTTTCATGTTTTGCCCATCGATTGAGCTCAGACACGACTGGGAGCGGAGCTCCCGGTCGTTGTCTGTGGTGACTGGATCGGCTCCGTTTCTTTCCGGATAAAATCTTCGGCATACTTGAAATCGTAGTAACTGACACCATCCGCGCGCTTCTTCCACGCCTCAGGGACAAATACAACCACAGGCTCAAACTCCTTCTTCCTCACAGCCTCAATCAAGGCTACACGTGCTTTGGGGAAATCAGCCTCCGAAACCGAAATCCATACGGTGGCACTGCCGGCAGCCTGAATCTTTATCTTCTGCTTCGCAAAAAATGCGAGTATACGGGGCTCAAGGTCTTTGTGCCGGGGATCAGCGACAGGACTAGGGTAAAGCGCGACGCACCGAAAATCGGCGGCGGCAGCGACGCTCGCTAGTGCGAAGAGCAACATGAGCGTGAGGATCTTCATCTTTTCCGCCGATCGATGAAGCTCAGACACCTCGCCTCTGACGATCGGAAACTGAAACCTTTCCGAATCCGCTGCGCGTAACCGAGGTTGTCTGTAGCGCCTGGTTCGGCTGCCTTTCTTTCTTCTCTATCTCGTTCTCAGGTAGATTAGCAGTCCGATCTCAGCTAATCCGAGAACGGAACCAATCGGAGCATACCACAAGGTGGCTACCGCTCCGGCAAGCAGCACGATGCTGCCTCTCTCCGGTGCAGACATGAACATCAAGGCTCCGACAATCCAGATTACGCCGAGAAGCACATGGAGAGTCTTCACGCCGGTGCTACGTGGATCAATTCCAAGAACAGAAACCACCCTTGCCCACGGACCGAGCTGTCCGGCTCGCGGTCCAGTCTTGGCTGTCACGTAATCGCCAACGATCAGCGCACGGCTCCCGTCAAACGCGAGCCATCCACCCACCAGAAGTGCGATCGCAAGAATCAGGTAACGAAGTGATGTCATTTTGATCGATGCCTTGCCGAACGTTATAGATGTGCCGCGACTACGGCTGGCGCGGCTCCTGCCCCGCAGGAGCCGTGACGGACGTAGGCGTTGGCACTAGCGCCTGGTTCGCCTTCTTCTCGAGACGTCGTAGAATCCTAAACTGAAGAATAGCGATGACCAACAACGCAACCGTGATTGGAAAAACAAGCTCAGCCAGCTGCCATAAATTCAATCCTGCCCCCCTTGGGTGAAATGTAAGCGTCCGACCGAGGACCTCGTAGACAGGTCGTAGTGGTGACGGTTACGACGGGTTCCAGCGGGCTGGGGTCAGAACGGTGATATCGTCCTGGT
>Ga0208263_100043_pt1 | contig 56390 bp, 63 predicted proteins | sample LakWasMet28_LOW6_2_FD_183872 | JGI IMG/M metagenome (GOLD analysis project Ga0208263, IMG submission 183872) | Freshwater sediment methanotrophic microbial communities from Lake Washington under simulated oxygen tension - Sediment Metagenome... | ecosystem: Environmental > Aquatic > Freshwater >... | reverse complement strand
ATCGCGCCCGCGAGGCCGGACTCGGCGCCGAGCAGGCCTTTCATGGCGGCGGCGTCGGCGGGGTTGGCGGCGGCGGCCTTCGAGGCGGCGTAGGCGGTGTTGCGCGCGGCGATCACGGCCTCGAGGGTCTCGCGCTCGTGCTTGAGGTAGCCCTTGGCGGTTTCCACTAAATTGGGGATGAGGTCGTAGCGACGCTTCAGTTGCACGTCGATCTGGGCGAAGGCGTTCTTGAAACGGTTGCGCAGGGTGACGAGGCCGTTGTAGGCACCGATGACCCAGAAGGCGAAGAGTACGGCGACGCCGCCGATGACCAGAAGGAGAATAATTGCGATACTCATAGGAACAGGGGAGGTTTGACGGAACACCAACCTTGTGGGGCGATCCCAAGCAAGGTGCGAGAATTTTTCCGTTACACGGCAAGGGGATTTTTGGATCACGCGGCGCTTGCCACACTGTGAGGCCGCCGGCACATTCTGGCGGTTCATGATGATGAAGCTGGCGCGCCCCCTATTGATTTTGCTCCTGCTGTTGACCGGCCGGCTGATGGCCCAGCCGGCCAGCCAGAGTCCGCTCACCTCGCCGCGGGCGTCGGAGCAGGTGGTGCCGGGGCGTTGGATCATGGCGGAGAACCGGGCTGACCAGGCGTTGCAATCCGGCTTTCCCGCCACGGCGGCGACGATCTATGGCGAAATTCTGGCCGACAAGAACGTGCCCGAGGAAATGAGGCAGCGCGTCACGCTGGCCCGGGTCACCGCCTTGATGGATGCGGGTGATCTGGCGGCGGCCGAATCCGCTTTGCAGTCCTACGATGGCGCGCGGGGCAGCGCGTATCAGTTGCGGGCCGGCTTGCTCGCGATCAATGCCCACAAGGTCGCGCCGGCCCGGTCGGCACTGGCCGCGGGAAAAGTCGAGGAATTGCCCGAATCGGATCGGGGCTGGTGGTATTTTCTGCAGGCCAGCATCGCGGATGAAGAAGGGCAGATCGTGCAGGCCAATGCCATCTACGAACAGGCGATGCGCGCGGCGGTGTCCGATTTGCAGCGGGCGCGTTTCGTGCTTGGGCAGGAGCAGTCGCGTCTGCGCACCGATCAGGTGAGTGAGACGCAGCTGGCCACCTTGCGCGCCAACATGGATCGGTTTCAGGGGCAGCGGACGGGTTATGCGTATGTGCGCACGTACGCCGCCGCGCTGGCCGGATTGGGCCGGTCGGTGGAGGCGCAGGAAATCCTGCAACGCCAGCTGGCGACGCTGCCGGTGACCGAACGGGATGCGGCGGACCAACTCGGTCTGATGCTGGGCTTGATCGCCGGGGAGGACAGCGTGGCCGGGCGCCAGGCGTTCCGGCAGCTGCTTCGCGACGCCCAGCGACCCGACACCAAGCGTCTGGCTCTTCAGCTGCTCGTGCGTGGGGCCAAGAATCAGGCCGATCGTGAACAGCTTTTTCGTGAACTGGGAACGGCCCTGAACGCGCCCACCCAGCAGCCCATCGTGGAGGACCTGTTGCTCGTGCGGGCGCAACTGGCTCTGGCGGACAAGGCCTATGCGCTCGCGGAGGAGGAGGCCCGGGCTTTGCTCGAGCGCTATCCGGCGTCGAACCACAAGACGGCCGCCCTGGGCGTCAGGTTGGTGGTGTCCTGGGACCTGAAGCGCTACCGCACCGCCGCGGACGTGATCGCGCAGTATCGCGCCGCGCTGTCCCCGGGGCGAATGAGGGCCGAGCTCGGGGTGTTGCTGGCCGAGGCGTTTTTCCGGGCGGAGGATTATCGCAATGCGGCCGACACGTATGAGGCCGCACTGCATGAGGCGCCGTTGGCGGCACCGATCGGGGTGCTGATTTTTCAACGGGTCCTGTCGGAGATCCGCGCCGATCGGCTCGAGGCGGCGGCGCAGCAGCTCGATGAGGCGGCCAAGGTGAGTGGCTTTGATGCGGTCAATCACTGGCAGGCGGAGTGGAATCTGGTGCGAGTGATGCAAGTGCGGGGCCAGGAGCAGGCGGCGCAGGCCCGGGTGGACAAACTGTTGGCAGCGGGCGCGGAGGACGTGCCGGAGGAGTTGCGCGTCCGGATGCTCTGGTTGCGCGTGAAGCTGTCCTTTGACAACGATCAGCCCGAGGCGGCGCTCCGGCAGGCCGACGAATTGCTGGCCACCCTGACCGGGGTGAGCCAGCTCGCGGCCGATCTGCGCAACGAGGTGTCAAGCACCACGCGCCTGCTGAAAGCCCAGGCCCTGCTGGCGCTGGGCAAGGATGAGGCGGGCTTCGCCGTGCTGGATGCCTTGCGCACCAATTTCCATGCCTCGGCGGCGGCGGAATATTCCTACCTGATCCAGGCGGGGTTCCTCACCCAGCGCGGTGACCTGGCCGGGGCGCAGCGTGTGCTGATCAACTTCGTCGACACGGCGGAATACCGGGGCAGTGACTTCGCGCCCCTGGCGCTGTATCAGACGGCGCTCCTGTTGGAGCGGCAGGGTCTGGACCGACAGCTGGAGGAAGCCTACAAACTGCTGGAGCGCATCGTGCGGGACTACCCGCGGGATGGACTCGTCTTCAATGCCCGCCTGAAGCAGGGGGACCTTTTGCGGAAGCTGAACAACTTTCCCGCCGCCCGTCAGGTCTACGAGTATCTGGTCAACAATTATCCCGGGCATCCCGACGAGCTCGTGGCGCAGCTCAGACTGGCCGACAGTTTGTTCGCGCAGGGCGCCAACAGCGTGGTGAATTACGAGAGCGCCTCGGCCATTTTCGAGCGTCTGCGGGATTTGCCTTCGGCGCCGGTCGATCTGCGGGCCGAAGCCGGATTCAAGTGGGCCTATGCGCTGGCCAAGCGGGCGCAGACGGCCAGGGCGCAGACGGTTTACTGGTCGGTGGTCGAGGGGTTTCTCCTCGACGCCAAACAAGCAGTGAAACTGGGGGCCACCGGCCGCTACTGGGTCTCGCGCTCTTTGCTGGAGCTGGGGCAGATCCACGAGGACGCCGGCCGGCTCGATGAGGCGCAGCGTGTCTACCAGCTGATCGTCGACAACCGGCTCGGCGGCATGGCGCAGGCGCAAGCCAAGCTCGCGCGCTATCGGCCGGTGGGGGCGGTGGCGCCATGAGCTTTGACATGGACGGATCTTCCCGGGCCGGCATGATGCGCACACCTTCATGACAGCTTTCAGTTACAACGTATTCGCCAAAGGCGGCCCGGTGATGTGGCTGCTGGTTTTGCTCGGGGTGGCCGCGCTGGTCGTGTTCATCGAGCGGATGCTCTATTTGCATCGAAGCCAGATCCGTTCCACGGAGTTTCTCAACGGGATCAAGAACTTGCTGCAAAAGGACCGGCTGATGGAGGCGCTCACGCTCTGTGAGGAGACCCCCGGTCCCGTGGCCAAGTTGGTGAAGGCCGGCCTGCGTCACTCGGCCGACGATGAACAGACGATGCGTTTCGCCGTCCAGGAAGCCGCGCTGGCGGAACTGCCGGTGTTGGAACGCCGCATCAGTTCGTTGGCAGCGATCGCGCAGATTGCGCCGCTCTTCGGCCTGTTGGGCACACTCCTCGGCATGATCAAGACCTTCTGGCTTTTCAACCAAGGGGGCAATTACGCCACGCCCACCGTTCTCGCGGGCGGCATGTGGGAAGCGCTGCTCACCGCCGCCGCCGGACTGGCGGTGGCGATTCCTGCCCACCTTGGACGGCATTTTCTGTCCGGACGGGTACGCCTGTTGGTGCAGGACATGGAATGGGTCGGCAACGAACTCATGCGCTATCTGCTCCGCGAACATCGCAAGCAGGGCGAGAAGTCCTCATGATCACCCAGCCGCTCGAGTTGCAGTCCCGACTCAGCCGTCCTCCCCGGGATCTGGACTTTTTTGCCTGGGTCAATGTGGGGGTGATCGTGCTGTTTTTCGCCCTCCTGGGGTCTCGCTTTGTTCTGGCCCCCGGTTTGCCCGTGGGATTGGGCGGAGAGAATGCCATGGATCTGCCTCAGCTGGCCGGTGCATCTTCCGCCGGTGCTCCGGCCTCCGTGGTGGTGAGCTATCGCCGGGACAATGTCATCCTGTTTGAGGGTGGCATGTACAATCTCGTGGAGCTGAAAAAGCACATGACCGCGTACGCCAAGGAGCATCCCGGCGCAATCATGCTGGTGCGCGCCGATCGTCAGGTGTCGATGCAGGCCTTCTTGGATTTGTGCCAGCTGGCCCGCACCGCGGGATTTGCCCACGTGTTGGCGGCGGCGGACCAGCCCCAGGCCGAATCCACCAAGCCATGAAGAAGGGAGCGAGTCAGGTCGCGGTCGTGGGCCGCATGAGGCGGCGGGTTTGGTTCACGCTTGGGGGAGTCTGCCTGGTCATCGGGTGCTGGGCGCTTTGGACCCACTCACGTCCGGTGCTGCCCTCAGCCGGGGAGCGGCTAAAGCAACCCTTTGTGCAACTGGCTGGTGCCGATTCGGCCGCAGGCGGCCAATTGTTGCAGGAGCGGGCCCAGTTGATGGATCCGACTCCACTCTTTTTCCCAACCGAATGGAATTATGGGCAGCAACCACTCAATGAGAACCTGGAAAAGCAACCCGGACGCTTCTTCGGTGACTTTCCACCTAAACCTACCATCGACGAGAAGACCATTGCCACCTATGGCGCAGGAACGCCGGTCGTGCCGGAAAAGCTGGCCGATGTGTTAACCCTGGGGGTGGAGGCTCCGTTCGCGGGCATGGGCCAAGTTGATCGGGCCAAGGCCTTGCTGCCCATTCGGGCAGGTTACCTGGATATCAACGATCTTGCTAATGGGCAGGTCGTTGCGTCGCACGCGTTGAGTGGGCTGGTGCTCCCGCGGGTGGACTTTGCGCCGATGGAGTTCCTGTTGGTGGTCGAATCAGCCGGGCTAGTAGGGGAGCCGATTTTGGTGGTTGGATCCGGTCAGGAAGAAGTGGACAACTATTTCCGGACTTACTTGGTGAAGTCTTATCGCGTGGGGGCGCGCCTTCCGCCCGGCCGCTACCGCGTTTGGGTCGGGGCCTAGTCTTTTTAGTATTTAATGTAAGAATCTAGTTGACGGTCCATTTTGGGAATCATTGATTCGTCGTTCTCTTTGTTTTTTGCCAGTGACTTGGTCTGCCCAGATAGCTCAGTTGGTAGAGCACGTTCTTGGTAAGGACGAGGTCGCCGGTTCGAATCCGGTTCTGGGCTCCAGGGCGACGTCGGTGATCTCCGACGTTAATCAAGATCAACAACTTCAACATCTAATCAAACCCACTACTCCACATGGCTAAAGGAACATTCGAACGCAAGAAGCCGCACGTCAACGTCGGCACGATTGGTCACGTCGATCACGGCAAGACCACCCTGACCACTTCCATTTTGGCAGTGCAGGCCCGCAAGGGTCTCGCCGAGGTCAAGACCTACGCAGACATCGCCAAGGGCGGCACTGTGCGTGATGCTTCCAAGATCGTCACGATCTCGGTCGCCCACGTGGAGTATGAGTCCGACAAGCGCCACTATGCGCACGTCGACTGCCCCGGCCACGCTGACTTCGTCAAGAACATGATCACCGGCGCCGCCCAGATGGATGGCGGCATCCTCGTGGTCTCCGCCGCTGACGGCCCGATGCCGCAGACCCGCGAGCACATCCTCCTGGCCCGCCAGGTCGGCGTACCGAAGCTGGTCGTTTTCCTGAACAAGGTCGACCTCATCGACGACCCGGACCTCCTCGAGCTCGTCGAAGAGGAAATCCGCGATCTCCTCACCAAGTACCAGTTTGACGGCAAGGCCGCCAAGATCATCCGTGGTTCCGCCACCGCCGCGCTTGAAGGCAAGCCCGAGGGTGAGGCCGCCATCCAAGCCCTCATGGAAGCCCTTGACTCCGAGATCGCCGAGCCCGCTCGCGAACTCGACAAGCCCTTCCTGATGTCTGTCGAAGACGTCTTCTCGATCACCGGCCGCGGCACCGTCGCCACCGGTCGTATCGAGCGCGGCATCTGCAAACTCAACGATTCCGTTGAGATCGTCGGCCTCAAGGACACGACGACGACCGTCGTCACCGGTATCGAAATGTTCCGCAAGCTGCTCGATCAGGGTCAGGCTGGCGACAACGTCGGTATCTTGCTCCGCGGTATTGACAAGGAAGGCATCGAGCGCGGCCAGGTCATTGCCGCCCCGAAGTCGATCAACCCGCACAAGAAGGCCAAGGCCGAAATCTACGTCCTCTCCAAGGACGAGGGTGGTCGCCACACGCCGTTCTTCAACGGTTATCGTCCCCAGTTCTACTTCCGCACGACGGACGTGACCGGTGTCGTCAACCTGCCGAAGGGCGTGGAGATGATCATGCCGGGCGACAACATCGCCGTCGACATCGAGCTCATCGTGCCGATCGCCATGGAGAAGCTCCAGAAGTTCGCCATCCGGGAAGGCGGCCGCACCATCGGTGCCGGTCGTGTTACCGAGATCGTCGAGTAAGCGTCACTTAACCATCTTCAGACCGACGCTGCCGGGGCTCCTTTTTGGGGTCCCGGCTGTGTCGTCTAAAAGAAATAAACACAGGGGTGTAGCTCAATTGGTAGAGTAGCGGTCTCCAAAACCGTTGGTTGGGGGTTCGATTCCCTCCGCCCCTGCCACCTTCGCCCAACAAAAACCATGGCAAATCCGTTCCGTTCCGCCCGCATCTTCGTCGGCGAACTCGTTGGCGAGTTGCAAAAGGCAAGTTGGCCGACCCGCACCGAGCTCAAGGATTCCACGATCGTCGTGATCGTTGCGTGCATCCTGCTCGGCCTGTTCACCAGCATCAGTGACTTCGCCCTCTACAACGTGGTCGACGTGGTCACCGAATTCGTCAGTCGCTAACCCGCTTCGCACGATGACGACCCAGACCTCCAGCGCCCAGTGGTTCGCCCTGCACACGCTCTCCGGCCAGGAGAACAAGGTGAAGAACTACATCGAGAAGTTCAAAAAAGCCGAGGAACTCGACGACCAGATCCACGAGGTGCTCCTGCCCACCGAGGTCGTCTCCGAAGTGAAGAACGGCAAGAAATCGACCAAGGTCCGGAAGCTGTATCCCGGCTACGTGTTCATCAACATGTGCCTCTACGACGAGGAAAAGAAGGTTGTGATCAAACCCTTCTACTTCGTGAAGGATGCGGCGGGCGTCATCGGCTTCGTGGGTGGCGATCATCCCGCCGCCTTGCGCCAGGCTGAAATTGACGACATCAAGGCCCGCGTCGAAGCCGCCACCGGCAAGGAAGTGCCCAAGATCACTTTCGAGGTCGGGGAAGAGCTCAAGATCACCGACGGCGCTTTTGCGAATCTCACCGGCCGGGTCGACGAGGTCGATCCCGAGCGCGGCAAGCTCAAGATTTCCGTCTCCATTTTCGGTCGGTTTACGCCCGTCGAACTCGAATACTGGCAGGTCCAGCGCGCCTCTGAAAGCTGATCCAGCCGCCCTTCACACCAACCAGTCCTCCACCTCCCTCACTCACCATGGCCAAGAAAATTCAAGGTTACGTTCGTCTCCAGCTTCCTGCCGGTGCCGCCAATCCGGCGCCCCCGGTCGGTCCCGCCCTCGGCGCCCAAGGCGTCAATATCATGGGCTTCTGCAAGGAGTTCAACGCCAAGACCAAGGACCAGAACGGAATGATCATCCCCGTGGTCATCACGGTTTACTCCGACAAGTCCTTCACCTTCATCCTCAAGTCGCCGCCGGCGTCCGTTTTGCTTAAGAAAGCCGCGGGCATCGCCTCCGGTTCCGCCAAGCCCAACATGGACAAGGTCGGCAAGGTCACGAAGAAGCAGATCCTCGAGATCATTAAACTCAAGAAGGCCGACCTCAACGCCAACAGCGAAGAAGCCGCCATCCGCATGATCGCCGGCACCGCCCGCAACATGGGCATCGAAGTCGTCGACTGATTTTCACCCAAACATCAACTCACCGCGGGAGTCCCCACCGGGACGTTCGCACCGCAAGGAGTCCAAAATGCCCGTAAAACACAGCAAACGCTACAACAGCGCCGCCAAGGCCGCTGATCTCACCAAGGAGTACCCACTGTCTGAAGCGGTGGAAATCCTCTCCAAGTTCCCCAAGGCCAAGTTCGATGAGACCATCGAGCTTTCCTTCCGTCTGGGTGTCGATCCCGCCCAGGGCGACCAGATGGTCCGCGGCACCACGCCGTTGCCCAACGGTTCCGGCAAGAAGGTCCGCGTCATCGTCTTCACGGACGACGCCGAGAAGGCGCTGGCCGCGGGTGCCGATCACGCCGGTCTGACCGAGCTGATGGCCAAGATCAACGAAGGCTGGCTCGATTTCGATGTGGCGATCGCCACCACCGAGGCAATGAAGCAGGTCCGTACTCTCGCTCGCGTCCTCGGCCCTAAGGGTCTCATGCCGAACCCGAAGTCCGGCACGGTGACCGACGACATCGCCGCAGGCATCAAGGCCGTCAAGGCCGGCCGCGTCGAATTCAAGGTCGACAAGACCGCCAACATCGGCGTCGGCGTGGGCAAGCGTTCCTTCACCGCCGCCCAGATCACCGAGAACGTAGCCGCGGTCCTCGAAGCCATCGGCAAGGCCAAGCCGGCCTCGTTCAAGGGTCACTACATCAAGAGCGTCACGCTCTCCTCGTCCATGAGCCCCGGCGTCAAGCTGGCGTCCACCGAGTTCAACAAATTCTAAGGAATCCCGCACCATGAGAGCAGAAAAACAATACCTGATTGATGAAGTCAGCGGGCACCTCAAGAAGTCCGACTACGTCATCCTGACCAACTTCACCAAACTCACCGTCGCGGACGCGGCCGAGCTGCGCAAGCGCCTCGCCCCCGAGAAGGCCGAGTTCCACGTCGTGAAGAACAGCTCCTTCCGTGTCGCCGCCAAGGCCCTGGGCCTGCCCGATCTGGAAGCCTCCCTTGCCGGTCAGACCGCCGTGGTCGTCGGTGGCAAGAATCCTGCCGGCGTCGCCAAGGCCCTCAAGAAATTCATCGAGGAAAAACAGAAACTCGAGGTGAAGGTCGGCGTGCTGGACAAGAAGCTGATGACCGCTGCCGATCTGGCGAAGCTCGCCGATCTGCCTTCCTTCGACGCCCTGCGTTCGATGTTCCTCGGCCTCCTCACCATGCAGGGTGCCGCCTTTGTCCGCGTCCTCGACGCCAAGGTCAAGAAGGAGCAGCCCGCTGCTCCGGCCGCCTAAACCCCTCTCGCCATAACCTAAATTTTCCCGGCGCAAGCCGGGAGCCCAATATCCAAGGAAGAGGCTAGGGGATACGTCCCTTAAACGCGTTTCCACCGAGACCGCTAGCCGCTTCAGGAGAACATACCATGAGCAACATCACCAAAGACCAAGTCATTGAATGGCTGTCCGCCCAGCCGATCCTCGAACTCGCCGCCCTCGTGAAGGATCTCGAGGCCAAGTGGGGCGTTTCCGCCGCCGCTGCCGTCGCCGCCGGCCCTGCCGCCGGTGCCGCCCCGGCCGCTGCCGCCGAGGAAAAGACCGAATTCACCGTCGTTCTCGTCGAGGCCGGCGCGAACAAGATCGGCGCCATCAAGGAAGTCCGGGCCATCACGGGCCTGGGCCTCAAGGAAGCCAAGGACCTCGTCGAGGGCGCTCCGAAGCCGGTCAAGGAAGGCGTCAACAAGGCCGAGGCCGAAGACATCAAGAAAAAGCTCGAGGCTGCTGGCGCCAAAGTGGAGCTCAAGTAACCGCCCTTGGCGTTTACCCGCTCCAGTTTTTCATCATTCACCGGGACAGGCCGTGTTCAGCACGGCCTGTCTTCCGGCTTTTGTTACGTCGTTCTTTCTGCGCACCGAGACCCTGTGTCCGGGCGCCCTACTGCCGGTTGTTCGCCGCTGAACAACTGAGTCCTGCTTCTTTTTTCAGATCACATCCAAACGGGAAATTCCATGGCCGACCGTACACACTCCGAACGCATCAACTTCGGCAAACTCCGCGAAGTCATCCAGCCGCCTAACCTTATCGAGCTGCAGATCAGCTCCTACCTCGAGTTCCTGCAGAAGGACATCGCCGAGAAACAGCGCAAGCCCTACGGCCTGGAGGCTGTCTTCAAGGAGGTCTTCCCGATCAATTCGTACGACGAACGCCTGACGCTCGAGTACGTTTCCTACACGATTGGCGAGCCCAAGAGCTCCGAGATCGAGTGTCTGCGCGAAGGCACGACCTACGCCGTCCCGCTTTATGTGAAGCTCCGCCTGCGTGAAGAGGACTTCATCAAGGACGAGGAGATTTTCATGGGCGACATCCCGATGGTGACGGAGCGCGGCTCCTTCATCATCAACGGCGCCGAGCGCGTCGTCGTTTCCCAGCTGCACCGCTCCCCTGGCATCTGCTTTGAGGTCGCCACCCATCCGAACGGCAAGCTGCTGCACTCCTTCCGCATCATCCCTGACCGCGGCACCTGGCTCGAGGTCCAGTTCGACAACAACGACCTGCTGTACGTCTATCTCGACCGCCGTCGCCGTCGCCGCAAGTTTCTCATCACGACCCTGCTCCGCTCCATCGGCTTCAGCCAGGACGCCGACATCCTGGGCCTCTTCTACGACTTGCAGGACCTCAAGGTCAGCAAGGCGCTGGATCTCGAGAATGTCTCCACGCTCGTGCTCGTTGACGATGTGATCGATGCCCAGAAGGGCGTGGTCCTCGCCCGTGCCTATGAGCCGCTGACGAAGGCGATCATCCGCACCTTCGAGAAACACGACATCAAGTCGATGCGCGTCATCGACACCACCGCCGACGAAGGCGCCATCATCCGTGCGCTGAAGAAGGACCCGACCCGCAACGAGGAGGAAGCCCTCAAGGAAATCTACAAGAAGCTTCGTCCGGGCGAGCCGCCGACCACGGCAAACGCCAAGGCCCTGCTCAAGCGCCTGTTCTTCGATCCCAAGCGCTACGACCTCGGTCGCGTTGGTCGCTACAAGATCAACCAGAAGCTCGATCTCAAGATCGACCTCGAGAACCGCATTCTCGTCAGCGAGGACGTCGTCGCCGCCACCAAGTACCTGGTCCGTCTCAAGAAGAGCGACGGCATCGTGGACGACATTGATCACCTTGGTTCCCGCCGCGTGCGTACCGTGGGTGAGCTCCTGGCCAACCAGTGCCGCGTGGGACTTTCCCGCACCGAGCGTCTCGTACGCGAGCGCATGACCCTCTATGACCAGAGCGTCGACTCGATCACGCCGCAGAAGCTGATCAACCCGAAGGCTCTGACCACCGTCATCCGCGACTTCTTCGCCCGCAGCCAGCTGTCGCAGTTCATGGATCAGATCAACCCGCTCGCCGAGCTCACGCACAAGCGCCGTCTGTCCGCTCTCGGACCGGGCGGTCTCAACCGTGAACGCGCCGGCTTCGAGGTTCGCGACGTGCATCCCTCGCACTATGGCCGCATCTGCCCGATCGAGACCCCGGAAGGTCCGAACATCGGCCTTATCAATTCCCTGTCCACCTACGCCCGCGTGAACGAATTCGGTTTCATCGAGGCGCCTTATCGCGTCGTCGAGAAGGAGAAGGGCCGCGTCACCGACAAGGTCGTCTACCTCACCGCGGACCAGGAAGAAGGCAAGACCATCGCCCAGGCCAATGCCGAGGTCGACGAGAAGGGTAACTTCATCGGCAAGGTCACGGCCCGTAACTCCGGCAACTTCCTGGAAGTCGCCGCCGACGAGGTCGACCTGATGGACGTCTCGCCCAAGCAGGTGGTGTCCGTCGCCGCCGGTTTGATCCCGTTCCTTGAGCACGATGACGCCAATCGCGCGCTCATGGGTTCGAACATGCAGCGCCAGGGCGTGCCGCTTCTGCAGACCGAGGCGCCGTTCGTCGGCACCGGTCTAGAGGCCCGTCTCGCGAGCGACTCCAAGACCGTTGTCCTGGCCGAAGAGGCCGGGGTCGTCGCCTCCGTGGATGCCAAGCAAATCGTCGTCACCAAGGACGGCGAAATGCCCCGCCATGTTAAACACAACCCGAAGGACCACGTCTTCGTGTATGAGCTGCGCAAGTTCATGCGCTCAAATGCCGGCACCTGCTTCAGCCAGCGTCCCATCGTCAAGAAGGGGCAGAAGGTCAAGAAGGGTGAGTGCATCGCCGACGGTCCCTCGACCGATCACGGCGAACTCGCGCTCGGTCGCAACGTGCTCGTCGGCTTCATGCCGTGGAACGGCTACAACTTCGAAGACGCCATCCTCATCTCCGAGAAGGTGCTGAAGGAAGACATCTTCACCTCGATCCACGTCCAGGAGTTCGAAGTCACCGCCCGTGACACCAAGCTCGGACCTGAAGAAATCACGCGCGACATCCCGAACATCGGTGAGGAAGCGCTCAAGAATCTCGATCACAACGGCGTCATCCGCGTCGGTGCCGAGGTGAAACCCGGCGACATTCTTGTCGGCAAGATCACCCCGAAGTCCGAGACCGAGCTGGCTCCCGAGGAAAAGCTCCTCCGCGCCATCTTCGGCGAGAAGGCCGCCGACGTGAAGGACACCTCCCTCATCGTCCCCTCCGGCGTGAACGGTATCATCATGGACGTAAAGGTCTCGACCAGCCGCCTCGACGCGGAGCGCGACCGCTTGTCCCCGTCCGACCGCCGCCGCCAGGTTAAGCAGATCCAGGAAGACTACAAGACCCAGATGGACAAGCTGCGTGAGCAGCTGACCGAGGCCTTGTCGAACATCCTCCTCGGTGAGAAGATCCCGCTCGACGTGATCAACGGCCAGACCGGTGAAATCATCATCCCGGCCAACCGCAAGATCACCAAGACGCTCCTCCGCAAGCTGGCCGCCGTCGCGAAGCACATCGAGATCGATCCTTCGCCCGTCCGCATCAAGATCATGGAGATCATCGCCTCTTTCCAGTCGAAGTTCGACGAGCTCGAAGGCGACCGTGAACGCAAGATCGCCAGCATCGAGACCGGTGACGAAAACGGTCCCGGCGTGATCAAGCAGGTCAAGGTCTACATCGCCACCAAGCAGAAGCTTGAGGTCGGTGACAAGATGGCCGGCCGTCACGGCAACAAGGGCGTCGTCGCCAAGATCGTTCCGGAAGAGGACATGCCCTTCCTGCCCGACGGCACCCCGATTGAAATCTGTCTCAACCCCCTCGGCGTGCCTTCGCGCATGAACGTGGGCCAGGTGCTCGAGACGCACCTTGGCTGGGCCTGCAAAAAGCTCGGAATCAAGGTGGCCACCCCGGTGTTCGACGGTATTCCCGAGAGCAAGGTCCGCGGCTACCTCAAGGAAGCCAAGCTCCCGAGCTCCGGCAAGTCCGTTCTCCACGACGGTCGCACCGGCGAGAAACTCGATCAGGAGGTCGTGGTCGGCTACATCTACATGATGAAGCTGAACCATCTTGTGTCGCACAAGATCCACGCTCGTGCGGTCGGCCCGTATTCCCTCGTCACGCAGCAACCGCTGGGCGGCAAGGCCCAGTACGGTGGCCAGCGCTTCGGCGAGATGGAAGTGTGGGCGCTCGAAGCCTACGGCGCGGCGCACACCCTCCAGGAACTCCTCACGGTCAAGTCCGACGACGTCAACGGTCGCACCAAGATCTACGAGTCGCTCGTCAAGGGCGACAACACGCTGAGCGCCGGCACGCCGGAATCGTTCAACGTTCTGGTCAAGGAAATGCAGGCCCTCGGCCTGGACATCAAACTCGCCAAGCGCACCGCGTTGGGCGAGGCCCTCGGTGGCACCGGCACCCGCTAAACACTTAACACTATACTGGGAGCACAATCGCAATGAGCACCGAACAAGCCCGTGAAGAAGTCCGATCCGTTTTAGGATCGGACGAAAATCAGTTCGACAATGTTTCGATCACCGTCGCCGCGCCGGAAACCATCCGCGCGTGGTCGAAGGGTGAGGTCAAGAACCCCGAGACCATCAATTACCGCACCTTCAAGCCCGAGCCGGGTGGTCTTTTCTGCCAAAAGATCTTCGGCCCGGTGCGTGACTACGAGTGCGCCTGCGGCAAATACAAACGCATCAAGTACAAGGATGTCGTCTGCGATCGCTGCGGCGTCGAGGTGACCATCGCCCGCGTCCGTCGCGAGCGCATGGGCCACATCGAGCTCGCGGTGCCGGTCGCGCACATCTGGTTCCTCAAGAGCATGCCGAGCCGCCTCGGCCTGCTCCTCGACATGACCGCCCGCTCGCTCGAGCGCGTCATCTACTACGAGAACTACATGGTGACCAACGCGGGCAAGACGCCGCTTGAGCTCAAGCAGCTCCTCACCGAGACGGAGTACCAGCAAGCCGTCGACGAGTACGGCGCCGATGCCTTCACCGCCAAGATGGGCGCCGAGGCCGTCCGCGACGTGCTCACGCAGATCGACATGGAGGCCGTCGTCGCCGAGCTCCACGAGACGATGCGCGCCACCCGCTCGAAGCAGATCAAGAAGAAGCTCTCGAAGCGCCTGAAAGTGATCGGTGGCTTCATCAGCTCCAAGTCCCGTCCCGAGTGGATGGTCATGGAAGTGCTCCCTGTCATTCCGCCGGACTTGCGCCCGCTCGTTCCGCTCGAGGGTGGCCGTTTCGCGACCTCCGATCTCAACGATCTCTACCGCCGCGTCATCAACCGCAACAACCGCTTGCGGAACCTGATGCAGCTGAAGACGCCCGACGTCATCATTCACAACGAAAAGCGCATGCTTCAGGAGGCCGTCGACGCCTTGTTCGACAACGGCCGCCACGGCCGTCCGGTCACCGGCGCGGGCAACCGCGCCCTGAAGTCGCTCTCCGACATGCTCAAGGGCAAGCAGGGCCGCTTCCGCCAGAACCTGCTCGGCAAGCGCGTCGACTACTCCGGCCGTTCCGTGATCGTCATCGGTCCGGAGCTGAAGCTCAACCAGTGCGGTTTGCCGAAGAAGATGGCGCTCGTGCTCTTCGAGCCGTTCATCATCCGTCGCCTGAAGGAACTCGGCTTCGTGCATACCGTCCGCGGTGCCCGCAAGATGATCGAGAAGAAGTCTCCCGAAGTGTGGGATATTCTCGAGGAAGTCACCAAGGGTCACCCGGTGCTGCTCAACCGCGCCCCGACCTTGCACCGTCTCTCGATCCAGGCTTTCGAGCCCGTGCTCATCGAGGGTTCATCCATCCGTGTTCACCCGCTCGTCTGTACCGCCTACAATGCGGACTTCGACGGTGACCAGATGGCCGTCCACGTGCCGCTGTCTCTCGAGGCCATCCTGGAGTGCAAACTCCTGATGATGTCGACGAACAACATCTTCTCGCCGTCCTCCGGCAAGCCGATCCTCACGCCTTCGCAGGACATCGTTCTCGGTGCCTATTACCTCACCATTGAGCCGCGCACCAAGCCCGCCAAGGGCGTCCGCGTGCCGCTGCTCTCCGGTCTGCAGGAAGTGCTTTACGTCAAGGCCGACGGTGCTCTGAAGATGCACGATTGGATCCACATACCGAACCCTGATTTCGGCAAGGACTCCGTCTACGGCAACAAGGAGCGCAAAGTGCTTCTCACCACCGTGGGTCGCGTGATCTTCAACCAGATCTGGCCCGCCGGTCTCGGCTTCATCAACTTCCCCGTGCCGAAGGGCAAGCTGGGCGATTTGATTCTCAATACGTACAAGGTCGCCGGTGACCGCGTCACCGTCGAGACCCTGGACAAGCTGAAGGAGCTCGGCTTCCAGACCGCCATGCAGGCCGGTATCTCCATCGGTATCGACGACATGATCATTCCTGAAAACAAGAAGGAGATCGTGTCCGACGCCCGCAAGAAGGTCGACGAGGTCGAGTCCCAGTACAAGAAGGGCATCATCACCTCCGGCGAGCGCTACAACAAGATCATCGATATCTGGACCGGTGCGACCGATCGCATCGCCAAGGCGGTCTTCGCGAAGCTGGAGAACAATGACGGTCGCACGGAGGTTAACCCGGTTTACATCATGATGGATTCCGGTGCCCGCGGTAACAAGCAGCAGGTTCGCCAGCTGTGCGGTCTTCGCGGCCTCATGGCCAAGCCCTCCGGTGAGATCATCGAACGTCCGATTCTGTCTTCGTTCCGCGAAGGTCTCACGGTGCTCGAATACTTCATCTCGACCCACGGCGCCCGCAAGGGTCTCGCCGATACCGCCCTCAAGACCGCTGACGCCGGTTACATGACCCGCAAGCTCTGCGATGTGGCCATGGACGCCGTCGTCACGGAGGAGGATTGTGGCACGCGTGATGGTATCTGGAAGAAGGCGATCTTCGAAGGTGAAACCATGCTGGTTTCGCTGGCGGAGCGCATCGTGGGCCGCTTCTCGGCCGATGATGTCTATGATCCGCTCAACCCGACCAAGACCATCGTCAACGCCGGCGAACTCATCACCGAGGAACTCGCCAAGCGTATCGACGACTCCGGCATCGAGCGCATCAAGGTCCTGTCGCCGCTCACCTCGACCAGCGAGCAGGGTATCGACGCCAAATCGTACGGCATCAATCCCGCCACCAACAAGGTCGCGAAGATTGGTGACTCGGTCGGCATCATCGCCGCCCAGTCCATCGGCGAACCCGGCACGCAGCTCACCATGCGTACGTTCCATATCGGCGGCGTTGCTTCAGCCGGTTCCAAGAACCCTGAGATCAAGGTGCGCAATGCCGGTATCGTCAAATATCGCGGTCTCCGCCTGGTGCAGACGGCGGACGGTTTCAACATCGTCCTCAACAAGACCGGTTCCCTCCAGATCATCGACGACAACGATCGCGAATTGGAATCCTATCCCATCGTGGTTGGTACCTTCCTTTCCGTCTCCGACGCTGACAAGGTGACCAAGGGCCAGACGATCGCGCAGTGGGATCCGTACAATATTCCGGTTCTCTCCGAGAAAGCGGGCACGCTCCACTTCAAGGACATGATCCCTGGAGTGACCGTGAAGCGCGAACTCGATGAATCCACCGGCCGCATTGCGACCGTGGTCATCGAGCACAAGGAAGACCTCAATCCGCAGATCGAAGTCCGCGACGATCACGGCAAGCCGGTGGCTGCATACTCCATCCCGACGGGCGCCCAGGTGGCCGTCGCCGAAGGTGATATCATCCAGCCCGGTGCGCTCCTCGCCAAGACCCCGCGTCAGGCGTCCGTCACCAAGGACATCACCGGTGGTCTTCCCCGCGTGGCTGAGCTTTTCGAAGCCCGCCGTCCGAAGGAGGCCGCCGAGATGGCCCGCATCGAGGGTGTTGTCTCGTTCGAAGGCTCCATCCGCGGCAAGCGCAAGCTGGTCGTGCGTCAGGAAGAGTCGGGTGCCGAAGAGGAACATCTGATCCCGCACGGCAAGCACATCATTGTGCAAGCCGGCGACGTCGTCCACAAGGGCCAGCATCTCACGGAAGGTTCCGCCGATCCGCATGAGATCCTGGAGATTCTTGGACCCACCGCGCTGTATGAATTTCTCATCGGCCAGGTGCAGGAAGTCTACCGTCTCCAGGGCGTGTCGATTAACGACAAGCACATCGAGGTCATCATCCGTCAGATGCTCCGCAAGGTCCGCATCTCCGATCCGGGTGACACCGAGTGGTTCTGGGGCGAGCAGGTCGATCGCACGGCGTTTTTGCGCGAGAACAAGCGCATCGATGCCGCCGGTGGCAAACCCGCCGAAGCCGAGCCGATTCTGCTGGGCATCACCAAGGCCTCGCTCGAGACCGAGAGCTTCATCTCGGCCGCCTCCTTCCAGGAGACGACCCGCGTCCTCACAGACGCCTCGACGCTGGGCAAGGTCGACAACCTGAAGGGCTTCAAGGAAAACGTCATCATGGGTCACCTGATCCCTGCTGGCACCGGCTTGCCAGCCTACAAGAAGCTCAAGGTGACGCTGCCTCTCGGTGGAGAGATCCCCATGGAGGAGGCTCCGAAGGCCACGGCCGAAGCGAGCTGATCACCAACGAATCTATTCAAAGCCGCGGACTAGTCCGCGGCTTTTTTTTTGGCCGACAAATCTCCCACCGTGCGCGGTGCGACGAAGGGATATTTGCCCTTGTTTTTAGAGCGGGCCTTAACGATACTGAAATTCCTCCCGCCAAAAAGATTCCTGTAGAGCTCTGCTCCGGGAATCTTCTCGCCCGGCCCTCACCGGCCGGGCGTTCTTTTTACGTTTGGCGCGGCCATCGGTGGTCGGAGTGGTGCGGTGGGGTGGGGCTTGGGCACAATTAGTAGGCAACTTGACCCGCGCCGCGATGGCTCCCACCCGAGGTTGTGAATAACTTTTTTGGAAATGATCTATTTAACACTTGAAGTAGAGTCTCCCAACCTGCTTTTCTAACCATCCCTATCGTCACTTACAGTCACTACAGATAAACTGCAGTGGCACCTGAGACGCCACGGTTCAGAGGGAAAACAGCCCTCGCGATCGTGAATTATTATAAAGCGCGAAATAGTTCTTGCCGGGGGCCAGTGCTCCGGTAGGTTCCGCGCCTTTTCCACTTTTACCAACCTTCCATTTAACCACATGCCAACCATCAACCAACTCGTGAGAAAAGGACGCCGCAAGATCGTTGCGAAGTCCAAGGCTCCGGCGTTGCAGGGTAATCCCTTCCGCCGCGGTGTCTGTGTGCAGGTCATGACCCGCACCCCGAAAAAGCCCAACTCGGCCATCCGTAAGGTCGCGAAGGTCCGTCTCACGAATGGCACGGAAGTCATTTCGTACATCCCAGACGAGGGCCACAACCTCCAGGAGCATTCGATCGTCCTCGTTCGCGGCGGTCGTGTGAAAGATCTCCCTGGCGTGCGTTACCACATCGTTCGCGGCACTCTCGACGCCACCGGCGTGGAGAAACGTCGTCGTTCCCGTTCCAAGTACGGCGTCAAGCGCCCGAAGGCCGCCAAGTAAACCTGTTCTTTTTCCGCCACCATGTCACGTCGCCGCAGAGCCACTCACCGCACCACTGTCCCAGATGTCCGCTATAACAGCGCTCTGGTGACCCACTTGATCAACGTCATCATGAAGAGCGGCAAGCGCACGCTCGCCGAACGCATCGTCTACGGTGCTTTTGAGCGCGTGAGCGAGAAACTGCAGAAGGGTGATCCGGTCGATCTGCTCATGGGCGCCATGGAAAACGCCCGTCCCAAGCTGGAGGTCAAGAGCCGCCGTGTCGGTGGCGCCACCTACCAGGTTCCTGTTGAAATTTCCTTTGAGCGTCAGGAATCGCTGGCTCTGCGCTGGATCGTCGATGCCGCCAATGGCCGCAAAGGCATCCCGATGCGCGAGGCGATCGCCGCTGAAATCATCGATGCCTACAACAACACCGGCTCGGTGGTGAAGAAGAAGGAAGAAATGCATAAGATGGCCCAGGCGAATCGCGCCTTTGCCCATCTCCGTTGGTAAGGAATACTCGCATCATGTCCGTCGCTTCTCCCATCAAGATTACTGTCGTCACCGACAAGGCCAAGGTCTCTCCGGTCAACGCCAAGGACCGTCCGTTTCCCCTGGAATGGACGCGTAACATTGGTATCGCCGCGCACATTGATGCCGGCAAGACGACCACGACCGAGCGCATCCTTTTCTATTCCGGCGCTGTCCACAAGATGGGCGAAGTGCACGAGGGCACCACGGTGACCGATTGGATGGAGCAGGAGCGTGAGCGTGGCATCACGATCACCGCCGCCGCCATTTCCTGCGCCTGGAACGCCTCTTGGGGTCCTTGGAAGGGTATCAAGCAGCGCATCAACATCATCGACACCCCCGGCCACGTGGACTTCACGGCCGAGGTGGAGCGCTCGCTCCGCGTTCTCGACGGTGCGGTGGCCGTGTTCTGCGCTGTCGCTGGCGTGCAGCCCCAGTCCGAGACGGTCTGGCGCCAGGCCAACAAGTATAAGGTTCCTCGCGTTGCGTTCATCAACAAGATGGACCGTACCGGTGCTGATTTCTTCCGTGCGGTCGCCGAGATGCGTGAGAAGCTCAAGGCCAACGCGCATCCCATTTTCCTCCCGATCGGCAAGGAGGAGAATTTCTCCGGCCTGATCGATCTCGTCCAGATGGTCGCCTATCATTTCCCGGTTGAGGACAATGATCTCGGCCTGACCCCCAATGTAACCGAGATCCCGGCCGACATGATGGAGCAGGCCAAGGAATACCACGACAAGCTCGTGGAAGCGGTTTGTGATTTCGACGACGTCATTGCCGAGAAGTATCTTTCTGGCGAACCCATCAGCGTTGATGAGCTGATGCTCGGCGTCCGCAAGGCCACCATTTCCCTCCAGTTCACCGGCGTGATCCCGGGTTCGGCGTTCAAAAAGAAAGGTGTCCAGCGCCTGCTCGATTGCGTTGTCAACTATCTGCCCAACCCCATCGATGTTCCCCCCATGCAGGGTCAGGACTCGGATGGCAAGACGGTCGAGGCGGTCGTGGACGACAAGGCCAAGATGGCCGGTCTCGTTTTCAAGCTGTGGAACGATCCCTTTGTTGGTAAGCTGATTTTCTTCCGCGTCTACACCGGGCAGCTGCCCCGCGGCATGTCCGTTTACAACCCGCGCACCCGCCGGACCGAGCGCGTCTCGCGTCTCGTGCTGATGCGCGCCATCGAGCGCGAAGAAATCGACCTGGCCTACTCGGGTGACATTTGCGCCGTGGTCGGCGTCAAGGACATCATCACCGGTGACACGCTCTGCGACGAGAACTTTGACATCCGTCTGGAGCCGCCGTCCTTCCCGGAGCCGGTTATCTCGATGTCCATCGAGCCCAATTCGAAGGGTGATCAGGAAAAGATGGGCACCGCCCTTCAGCGCCTGGTGGCCGAGGATCCGACTCTCCGCGTCAAGACTGACCAGGATACGGGTCAGACCATTCTCGCCGGCATGGGTGAGCTTCACCTCGACATCATTCGTGACCGCATGAAGCGCGAATTCAAGGTCGAGGCGACCGCCGGCAAGCCACAGATCGCCTACCGCGAGACCATTGTCGCGAGCGCGGACGGCGAAGGTAAATTTATCCGCCAGTCCGGTGGCAAAGGCCAATACGGGCATGTCGTCATCAAGCTTGAGCCGAATGAGAAGGGTAAGGGAGTCGAGGTCGTCAACGAAACCGTTGGCGGATCCATTCCCAAGGAATTCATCAAGCCTGCGACCGACGGTGTGCTCGAAGGCGCCAACAACGGTGTCGTTGCCGGGTTCCCGGTGGTCGACGTCAAGATCCGCATCGTCGACGGCTCCTTCCACGAGGTCGACTCCTCGGAAATGGCCTTCAAGATGGCCGGCATCTTCGCCTTCAAGGATGCGATGAAAAAGGCGAGTCCGATCCTGCTCGAGCCCATCATGGGCGTCGAGGTCACCACGCCGGAAGACTACCAGGGTGACATCATGGGCGATATCAACCGCCGTCGCGGCCAGATTCAGGGCATGGAAAACAAGACCGGCGCCTGCATCATCACCGCCCACATTCCGCTGGAGCTGCTCTTCGGCTACGTCACAGACATCCGTTCCCTCTCGAAGGGACGCGCCAGTGCGTCGATCACTCCCTCCCATTTCGCGCAGGTCCCGAATTCGCAACTCGCGAAAATTGTCGAGACCAACGCCAAGGGTCCTGCCCGTACCTAACCTTTAACCTTCGTTCTTTATACCGCCATGAAAGGCCAACGCATTCGCATCAAACTCCAAGGCTTCGACTACCGTGTGATCGACCAGTCGGCCACGGAAATCGTGGAAACCGCCAAGCGCTCCGGCGCCCGGGTCTCGGGTCCCATTCCGCTGCCCACGCACATCGTGAAGCTTTCCGTCAACCGCTCCCCGCACGTCGACAAGAAGTCCATGGAGCAGTTTGAATCCCGCACGCACAAGCGCCTCATCGACATTTTGGAGCCCACGGCCCAGACGGTCGACGAGCTCAAGAAGCTCAATCTTCCCTCCGGCGTCGACATTACCATCAACGTTTAAATTTCAACCCACATACCATCTTAGCAGCCAGCCGGCTTACCCCGGCCCTTGCTAAAGTAGGTCTAAACAAACGGCGTTCCCCGCCACCTACCACTTAGCCCATGATCGCTACACTATTAGGCAAAAAAATCGGCATGACCCAGGTCTACGACGCTCAAAACGTCTTGGTCCCGGTCACCGTGGTGGAAGCCGGCCCTTGCCCGGTTGTCCAAGTAAAAACAGTTGAGACCGACGGCTACCATGCCGTTCAGCTCGGCTTCGGCGCCCAGAAGGCAAAGAACGCTTCCAAGGCCGAGACGAACCACGCCAAGAAGGCCGGTCTCACCAGCACCCCCCGCGTGCTTAACGAAGTCCGCCTCACCGAGGCCCCCTCCGTCAAGGCCGGCGACGTCATCACGGTCGAGGCTTTCACCGAAGGCCAGATTATCGACGTGCTGGGCGTGTCCAAAGGTAAAGGTTTCCAGGGCGTCGTGAAGCGCTTCCGTGTTGGCGGCGGTCCTGCCGCTCACGGATCCATGTTTCACCGTCGCATCGGTTCCATCGGTATGCGCCAGACCCCTGGCCGCACTTGGAAAAACCAACGCATGCCCGGTCACATGGGCAGCAAGTTCCGCACCGTGCAGAACCTGCGCGTCGTGAAGATCATCGCCGACAAGAACCTCATCCTCGTCAATGGCTCCATTCCCGGCGCCAACGGCGATGATGTCATCATCCGCTCGGGCAAGAAGGCCAAGAAAGCCTAACCAACGGAGACCGACACAAAATGAAACTTACCGTTTTCACATCCGATGCCTCGAAGAGCTCCGAACAGGAGTTCGCCCTGCCGACCTTTGAAGGCGACAAGGGCCTTCAGGCCGTCAAGGAAGTCGTCGTCGCCCACCGGGCCAACGCCCGCCAAGGCACGCGTTCCACCAAGACCCGCGGCGAAGTCAGCGGCGGCGGCAAAAAGCCCTGGAACCAGAAAGGTACGGGCCGCGCCCGTGCCGGTTCCAGCCGTTCCCCTCTCTGGTCCGGTGGTGGCGTCGTCTTCGGCCCCAAGCCGCGCGATTTCTCCAAGAAGATCAATGGCAAGGTGAAGGCTCTTGCTTTCAGCCGCGCCCTGTTCGATCGGGCCACCTCGGGTGACCTCGCCGTCATTGAGACGTTCTCCTCCAAGGAGAACAAGACCAAGGTCATCAATGCCGTCATCGGTCGCATCGCCCCCAAGGGCAAGGTGCTCATCGTCGATGCTCCCTTCAGCGTCGAGGCCTCCCGCTCCGCGCGCAATCTGGCCCGCGTCACCCTCCAGGAAGCTTCCAAGCTCAACACCCTCGATCTCGTCCAATACAGCAAGATCGTCGTCTCGTCGAAGGCCCTCGAGAAGATCATCGCCCGCACCAACGGAGGTCAGTCATGATTAACGCCGACAAGATTCTCAAAACCATCCGCCTGACGGAGAAATCCAACAAGCTCTCCTCCAACTACGGGCAGTACACCTTTGAGGTGTATCCCTCCGCCACGAAATTCACCGTGCGTGAAGCCGTTGAGCAGACTTTCAAGGTCACCGTCACGCGCGTGAACATCCAAAACCGCAAGGGCAAGCCAAAGAAGTCCCGCGCCGGCCGTCCGATCACCACGTCCGACAGCAAGCGCGCCATCGTCACCCTCAAGCAGGGCGACAAGATCGAGCTCACTTCCTGAGCCCCCGGAGATAACCCAACATGGCCCTCAAATCCTTCCGTCCTCTCACCGCTTCGCTTCGGTTCACCACCCTGAACCGTCCCGACGAAATCGCCAAAAAGCGCCCGGAGCGCTCGCTCGTCGAGAGCAAGAACAAGACCGGTGGCCGTAACACCTACGGTCGCATCACCTCCCGCCGTCGCGGCGGCGGTCACAAGAAGCTTTACCGCATCATCGACTTCAAGCGTTCCAAGCTCGACATGCCCGCCAAGGTGCAGGCGATCGAGTACGATCCCAATCGTAGCGCCCTGCTCGCCCTGATTGCCTATGCCGACGGCACGAAGAACTACGTTCTCGCCCCGGCGGGTCTCAAGGTCGGGGAGTCCATCTACAATGCGATGAAGACCGACACGAACGACTATCGCCCCGGCAATTCGTTCCCGCTCTCCGTCATTCCTCCCGCCACGAAGCTCCACGCCGTCGAGCTTTTGCCCGGTCGCGGCGCCCAGTTGGCCCGTGCGGCCGGCACTTCCGTCGAGCTCGTCTCGATCGAGAACGGCATGGCCCAGCTTCGCCTCTCATCCGGTGAGACCCGTTTGGTCAACGCCCAGTGCCGGGCGACCATCGGCGAAGTTTCCAATGCCGATCACAGCAAGCGTTCCCTCGGCAAGGCCGGTCGCAACCGCTGGCTCGGCAAGCGCCCACGTTCACGTGGTGTCGCCATGAACCCGGTCGATCACCCGAACGGTGGCGGTCAGGGCAAGTCCAAGGGTGGTGGCGGTCGCCAGCATCTCGTCTCTCCTTGGGGCCAGCTCGCGAAGGGTTTCCCGACGCGTCGTCGCTCCAAGCCGTCCAGCTCACTCATCCTCGTTCGCCACAACGGCCGTCCGCCGCGCGGCAAGAAGTAACTTTAACGACCCCGCACCATGGCACGTTCCATCAAGAAAGGTTTCTTCGTCGACTACCACCTCCTGGAAAAAATCCAGAAGGCGGCCAAGTCCGGCGGCGCGCGCAAGCCCATCCAGACCTGGAGCCGGCGCTCGACCATCACTCCCGAATTCGTCGGGCACACCATCAGTGTTCACAACGGCAAGGCTCACATCGCCGTTTATGTCACCGAGAACATGGTTGGTCACAAGCTTGGGGAATTCGCCCCGACCCGCGTCTTCAAGGCGCACGGTGGCATGACCCGCAAGGACATCTAAGGGCTGGCCCTAACGGAATAATACAATGGAAATCCAAGCTCTCACCCGTAATGCGCGCATGTCGCCGCGCAAAGTCCGCGAAATCGCGAACCAGATCCAGGGCCGCCCGGTGCCCGAGGCCATCGACTTTCTCACGCTCATCCCGCGGAAGTCGGCCCGTCTGCTCGTCAAGACCCTCAAAAGCGCCGTGGCCAACGCCGAGAACAACAACAGCCTCGCGGCCAGCACGCTGACCGTGCACCGCGCCTTGGTTGAACCCGGTCCCGTCCTCAAGCGCTTCAAGGCTGGTGCCAAGGGCTCCGCCAAGCCGCGCGTCAAGCGCATGTCGCACCTCCGCATCGTCCTCACCGACGGCAAATCCAACTAACTCTCACCATGGGACAAAAGACCAACCCCACAGGCTTCCGCCTAGCCGTCCGTCGCAACTGGCAGTCGCGCTGGTTCGCTCGCAAGAAGGATTTCGCCAAGCTCCTCCACGAGGATCAGATCATCCGCTCCACGCTGATGGAAAAACTCAAGCAGGCCTCGGTGCCGCGCATCTTCATTGAGCGCGCCGGCAACCGTGTCCGCGTGAAGATCTTCACCGCCCGTCCTGGCATTGTCATCGGCAAGAAGGGACAGGAGGTCGAGAACATGAAGCTGCAGCTCGGCAAGCTCACCGGCAAGGAAGTCCTCCTCGACATCCAGGAAGTCAAGAAGCCTGAGATCGAGGCCCAGCTCGTTGCCGAGAACGTCGCCCTCCAGCTGGAGCGCCGCATCGCCTTCCGTCGCGCCATCAAGAAGTCCATCCAGACCGCCATGTCCCTGGGCATCGACGGCATCAAGATCCAGTGCTCGGGCCGCCTCGGCGGCACGGACATCGCTCGCCGCGAATGGCAGCGCCAGGGTCGCATCCCGCTGCACTCCCTGCGCGAAAACATCGATTACGGCTTTGCTGAAGCCCAGACCCTCTGGGGCAAGATCGGCGTCAAGTGCTGGATCTGCAAAAAAGAAGAATCCAACTAAAATACTACCGGCACCTAGCTTGAACTTCCGAGCTTCCCGCCACTGATACCATGTCCGCTTTAGCACCCGCCCGTACCAAATACCGCAAGTCGATGAAAGGCTCCCGCGCTGGCAATGCCAAGCGCGGCAACACGCTCGCCTTTGGCGAATTCGGCCTGCAGTCCCTCTCCCGTGGCCCCATGACGGGCAAGCAGATCGAAGCTGCCCGCGTCACCATCGCCCGCCATCTCAAGCGCAAGGGCAAACTTTGGATCCGGGTGTTCCCGCACAAGCCCGTGACCAAGAAGCCTGCCGAGGTGCGCATGGGCCAGGGCAAGGGTCCGGTCGAATTCTACGTGGCCGTCATCAAGCCCGGTGCGGTTCTCTTTGAACTCGCCGGCGTGCCCGCCACCATTGCCAAGGAGGCCTTCCGCCTCGCTGACGCCAAGCTGCCGTTCCGCTGCCGTTTCATCGCGCGCGAAGGCGCGGCCGTCTAACCCAGGAGACCGACGAACATGACTTCCAAAGAAATCCGCGACCTCGCTCCCGCCGAGATCAAGAACAAGCTCCGCGAGACCCGCGAGCAGCTCCTCCAGCTTCGCCTGCGCAAGAACGCCGGCCAGGTTGAGAAGCCGCACCTCCTGCGCACCTACCGCAAGGACATCGCCCGTCTGGAGACCATCCTCAAGCAGAAGCAATCGACCAAGGCCGCCTGAGGCCGCCGGCGCTAACCGACCAACCACATGTCCACTCACGAACGCCACAATCGCCGCAAGACCCTCATCGGTTTCGTCAGCTCCAAGATGGGCGACAAATCCGTCAAGGTCACCGTCCCCTACAAGACGCCGCACCCGCTCTATCACAAGGTCATCAATCGCAAGACCGTCCTTCACGTTCACGACGAGGAGAACGAAACCCGCATCGGCGACAAGATCGAGGTCATGGAGACCCGCCCGATCAGCCGCCTGAAGCGCTGGCGCGTCATCCGCGTGGTTGAGGCCGCCGTCGGCATCGATCTCGTGGCCGTGTCCGAGAAGGATGTTGCCGAGGCCGTACCCACGAAGACCACCAAGGCGAACAAAGCCTAACCCTGCGCAGGAGACACCACCATGATCCAGATGCGTTCCATTCTAGACATTGCCGACAACACCGGCGCGCGCCGCGCGTCGATGATCGGCAAGATCGGGCATCCTTCCCTGTATGCCCATGTCGGTGATATCATCACCATCAACATCAAGGAGAGCAGCACCGATGCCACCGTGAAGAAGGGTGAGGTCCACAAGGCCGTCATCGTGCGCACGAAGTCAGCGCTCCGCCGCTCAGACGGCAGCTACCTCCGTTTTGATTCCAACGCCGTCGTCATCATCGGCGAGGATGGCAATCCCAAGGGCACCCGTATTTTCGGACCCGTTGCCCGCGAACTCCGCGCCAAGAACTATGCGAAGATCATTTCGCTCGCCCCGGAGGTCCTCTAACATGGCCCAGAAATTCCACATCAAGCGTAACGATCAGGTTGTTGTCATTGCCGGCTCCCACAAGGGCAAGCAGGGCAAGGTTCTCGAAATCCGCGGCAGCAAGAACCGCGCGGTCGTCGAGGGCGTCGCCATGATCAAGCGGCACCTCAAGAAGTCCCAGGAAAATCCCCAGGGCAAGATCGCCGAGCGCGAAGGCACCGTGCATGTTTCCAACCTCATGCTGCTGTCCCGTTTCGAAAAATCGAAGCGCACCAAGGCGGCCGCCCCGGCCGCCAAGGCCTGAGGAGGCGAGGGCATAACCACCTTTATCACCAACAAGCATCCGGGTCGGAAATCCGGTTAGCACCATGAGCAAACAACCCACACCTCTCCAGAAAATCTACACCGAGACCGTCACGCCGGCCTTGATCGCCTCCCGTGGCTACAAGAACAAGCACCAGATCCCGAAGCTGACGAAAATCGTCATCAACACCGGTATTGGTGCCGAGGCGGACAAGAACACGATTGCCGAGACGGCTCGTGACATCGGTCTCATCGCCGGACAGAAGCCCGTGCTCAACCGCACGAAGCGCGCCATCGCCAATTTCAAGCTGAAGCCCAACCAGGTGACCGGCTGCCACGTCACCCTGCGCGGTGAGAACATGTGGAATTTCCTGATGCGTCTTCTGGCCGTCGCCCTCCCGACGATCCGCGATTTCCGCGGCGTGCCCAACAAGCTGGACGGACAGGGCAACTACACCATCGGCATCACCGATTTCACCATCTTCCCTGAGATCGTGGTGGAAAACAACAAGCGCCAGATGGGCCTCGACATCACCTTCGTCACCTCGGCCGAGACCGACGACGAGGCGCGTGAACTCCTCAAGCTCCTCGGCATGCCCTTCCGCCGCACGGATCCCGTCCCTGCCAAGTCTTCCGCCGCCTAACTCCTTCCGACCATGCCGAAAACTTCCGCCATCGAACGTAACAAGAAGCGCATCCGTCTTACGGAAAAGCACGCTGCCAAGCGCGCCGAACTCAAGGCCATCCTCGCCAACCCGGCGACGACCGACGACGAGTTCTTCACCGCCCAGAAAAAACTGGCGAAGCTCCCGCGCAATTCTTCCAAGGTCCGCATCCGCAACCGCTGCTCCCTCAGCGGTCGGCCCCGCGGATTCCACCGCCGTTTCGGCGTTTCCCGTATCACCCTGCGCGAACTCGCGCTCGCCGGCAAGATTCCCGGCGTCACCAAGTCCTCCTGGTAAATTCCTTTCCCGCCGGAAGTCGGATATGATCCGACGGGCTCCCCTCCAAACAACATCCATCCATGACAGATCCGATCAGTGATTTTCTGACCCACCTTCGCAATGCGTCGAAGGCCGGTCTCGCCCAGTGCGTTTCCCCGCACTCCAAACTCAAGGAAAGCCTCGCCGGCATCCTGAAGGCCGAAGGCTTCGTGCGTGACGTTGCCACCGGCACCGATGAACGCGGCCACAAAACCGTCGTCGTCACCATGAAGTACGTGGACAGCGCCCCGGTTCTCACCGGTATCAAGCGTACTTCCACTCCGGGCCGCCGCCTCTACAGCGGCTATTCCGACATTCCCCGCGTCCTCAACGGACTCGGTATTTCCATCATTTCCACTTCCAAGGGTCTCATGAAGGACCAGGACGCCCGCCGCCAGAAGCTCGGTGGAGAACTCGTCTGCACCGTCTGGTAAAGGATCCCCCCACCATGAGCAGAATCGGCAAACAACCCGTACAAATTCCCGCCAAGGTCAAAGTCGACATCAAGGGCAGCACCGTGTCCGTCGAAGGCCCGAAGGGCAAAGTTTCCAAGACCTTCGCCCCGGTCGTGAAGATCGAACAGAAGGACAACAAGGTCGTCGTCACGAAGACCGAGGAGACCCGCTTTTCCCGCGCCATGTTCGGCACGGCCCGTTCCGTCATCGCCGGCATGATCAAGGGCGTAAGCGTCGGCTACGCGAAGGAGCTCGAGATCCAGGGCGTCGGCTTCAAGGCCGCGCTCAAGGGCAAGCAGCTCGACCTGGCCCTTGGCTATTCCCACCCCATTCTCCACGACATCCCCGAAGGCATCAAGGTCACGGTCACCGACCAGACCAAGCTGAAGATCGAGGGCGTCGACAAGCAACTCGTCGGGCAGGTCACTTCTGAGATCCGCGCCTACTATCCGCCGGAGCCCTACAAGGGCAAGGGCGTCCGCCTAGTTGGTGAGCACGCCGAGCGTGTCCGCCGCAAGGAAGGCAAGACCGTCGCCTAACCGCACCACCCAACATGAAGACTGTTTACAAAGCCCAGCTCCTCCAGAAGCGCAAATGGCGCATTCGCAAAAAGGTGACCGGTACCGCCGTTCGCCCGCGTCTAAGCGTCAAATTCTCCGGCAAGCACATCTATGCGCAGGCCGTCAACGACGACGCCGGTGCGACCCTCGTGTTCCTTTCCACCCTCGATCCCGAGGTCAAGAAGGGCGGCGCGAAGGGCAATGTCTCCGGCGCCAAGACCCTTGGCGTGGCCTTCGCGGCCAAGGCCAAGGCCGCCGGCATCACTGCTGTCGTGTTCGATCGCAACGGCCGCCTCTTTCACGGGCGCGTCAAAACTTTTGCCGACGCCGCGCGTGAAGGCGGTCTTCAATTCTAATCTCCACCATGGCTAACAATAACAGGTCTTTTTCCAACGGTCCCGGCAATGATTCGGGCGAGCCCGGCATGTTCGAGAAGGTGGTCTTCATCAACCGCTGCGCCAAGGTCGTGAAGGGCGGTCGTCGCTTCAGCTTCTCGGCTCTGTCCGTCGTCGGTGACGGCAAGGGCAGCGTGGGCATCGGTTATGGCAAGGCCAACGAGGTGCCTGACGCGATCCGTAAATCCACCGAGTCCGCCAAGAAGCGGATGGTTTCCGTCAAGCTCAAGGGCACCACGATCCCGCACGAAGTGCTCGGTCAATACGACGGCGGCAAGGTCTTCCTTCGCCCCGCCTCCAACGGTACCGGTCTCATCGCGGGCGGTGCCGTCCGTGCCGTCCTTGAGGCTGCCGGTGTTCACAATGTTCTGACCAAGTCGATGGGATCCAAGAATCACATCGCCGTGGTGCACGCGACCCTCAACGGTCTGCGCAAGCTGCGTCTCGAAGAGGACTTCAAGACCCTTCGCGCCTAATCCATCCACAATAATCCGAGTCGTCCCACCAACATGGCGGGCCGGCGCCAAATCAGGAATCCAGATAATGCGTCTCCATAATCTCAAGAACGTCAAGGGTGCGGTCCACCGCAAGAAGCGCGTCGGCTGCGGCGAAGGCAGCGGTCACGGCAAGACCTCCGGCAAGGGTGGCAAGGGCCAAACCGCCCGTTCCGGCGGTTCGATCCGTCCCGGTTTCGAGGGCGGCCAGATGCCCCTTTACCGCAAGCTGCCCCACCGTGGTTTCAACAACTACGAATTTCGTACCAGCTACGCTGTCGTCAATGTTGGCGATCTCGCCCGTCTTGAAGCCAACGTCACCGAGGTCAATGTCGAGGTGCTGGTCAAGGCCGGCCTCGTTCGTCCCGGCGTCGCCATGCTCAAGGTCCTGGGCGACGGTGAAATCAGCCGCGCGCTGAAGGTCACCGCCCAGAAGTTCACCGGTTCCGCCAAGGCCAAGCTTGAGAAGGCTGGCGGCTCGGCGATCACCGCCTAAGCAGGGCAGGAAGGGCACCATGCCCTCCGAACTTAACCCCTCTCAGCCACTCAACTAATGTTTTCTGCCTTCACGAACTCCCTGAAGATTCCCGAGCTTCGCTCGCGCATCCTCTATACCCTGAGTTTGCTTTTTGTGGCCCGTGTCGGTGCGCATATCCCGCTGCCCGGCATCGACCCGAAGCCGCTCCAGCACTTTTTCGCCGATCAAACTGCGGCGGGGTCTGGCGCCCTGGTGGGGCTCTACAACATGTTCACCGGTGGCGCCCTCGTTAAGGGTGCTGTCTGCGCACTGGGCATCATGCCCTACATCAGCGCGTCCATCATCTTCCAGTTGATGACCGCGGTGGTCCCGGCCCTGAGCCGCCTGCAGCAGGAAGGTGACGTTGGTCGGCAGAAGCTCACCCAGTACACCCGCTATGCGACGGTGCTGATCTGTTTGATCCAGGGCGTGTTGCTGATTCTAGCCCTCGAGAATCCCGCCCGCCTGTTCTCGGGTTATGATATCAACACCTACGGACAGATCGTGGTGGTCAGCAAATTCTGGTTCATGGTTCAGTCGACGATCTTCATGACCGCCGGCACCATGTTGCTGATGTGGCTCGGCGAACAGATTACCCAGCGTGGTATCGGCAACGGTGTCTCCCTGCTCATCACCGTAGGTATTCTGGCTGACATCCCGGGCGCGGCCATGTCCACCTACCAGCTCTTCTTTGCGCCGGTGGGCGTTGCCAAGCTCGGTGCGATCGAAGGCGTCATGATGTTGGCCCTCTTTATCGCCGTGACCATGGGTATCATCGCGGTGACCCAGGGCCAGCGGAAGATTCCGGTCCAGTACGCCAAGCGGGTTGTCGGCCAAAAGGTGTATGGCGGCCAGAGCTCTTTCCTGCCCCTCAAGGTCAACTATTCGGGCGTGATGCCAGTGATTTTCGCCAGCGCCATCCTGATGTTTCCCCAACAGATCATGTCGCAGGCCGGTGCCGCCTTTAACATCAAGTTTCTCGTTGAGTTCGCGAGCGACCTGTTGCGCGGCCATCCGATCTATTACATCGGCATGTCGCTGCTCATTCTTTTCTTCAGCTACTTCTGGGTGTCCGTGATGTTCAAACCTATCCAGATCGCTGACGACCTGAAGAAGTACGGCGGCTATATTCCCGGCGTGCGCCCGGGCGAACCGACGGCCGGCTTCCTTGATTTCATCATGACCCGCCTGACCTTGGCCGGTGCGATCTTCCTCACCGTGATCGCCATCATTCCGGACGTCCTGTTGTTCGAACTCCAAGTACCGCCTCGCATCGCCTATTTCTTCGGCGGTACCGGCATGCTGATCACCGTTGGTGTGATCCTGGACACGATGCGTCAGATCGAAACCTTCTTGCTGCAGCGCCACTACGATGGATTCCTGAAGAAAGGCCGAATTCGTGGTCGCAGCGCCTCCTCCAATATCGCATTGGGTGAAGCTGCCAGCGATAAGTCTGTCATGCAACTAACTGCCGTGATGGTGGTTATACTGTTGGTCGGCCTGATTGCTTGGGCAGTCCGGCATTGGGCTCTTTAATACTTTACTTCGTTGAAAGGGGCTGAACACTCCAGCACCTTTTCCGCTCTCGCTCATGCGAAAGCGAAAATCATTCTCCTTGGTGTCACGGCTCCACATTTTGTGGGTCTGTTCTCCGAGGTCCGTTCTTTGAATCTTGAGCACGTCTCTCCTGCATCACTTGTGCAACAGGAGATTTCGCGACGCACGCCGATCGGCCAACAGGCCGAGCAGGCGATCACGCGCGGCTCTGCCGTGCGTGACCGGATCCAGCTTGCGCTTCTGCGCAAATGGTTCTGGGCGCGCAAACCCGATGCGGGATTTCTTCTCGAAGACTTCCCGGCTACGCTGCTCCAAGCGTTGGTGTTAGACGAATGGCTCGAAGCCCGCGGTGAAAACCTCACTGCCTGCTTTGCAGCCGCCTCCGCTTCGGCGGACGTCATCACCCACTACCGCACGCAAGGGTTGCCTTCGGCCACCCTCAACGCCGCCGCCTGATGATCCCGATCAAAAATCCGGAAGGCATCAAGCGGATGCGCGAATCCTGTGCCATCGCCGCCACCGTTCTGGCGCGGCTGAAGGAACAGGTTCGACCCGGTATCACTACAAAGGACTTGGACGAAATGGGTCGCGATTTCATTGCCTCGCTAGGTGCCCGCAGCGCCTGCCATGGCTACCAGTTGCAAGCTCGACGCTACCCCGCCTACACCTGCCTCTCGGTCAATGAAGAGGTGGTTCACGGCATCGGTTCACTGAAACGCATTCTGCGCGACGGGGATATTATCTCCCTCGACGTGGTGGTTGAATTCAACGGCTATATCGGTGACAATGCCACAACGGTGGCGGTTGGTGCCGTGTTGCCCCGTACCGCCGAGTTGTTGAAGACCACCGAGGAAGCCCTCCATGTCGGCATCAAGCAGGCGCAGGTCGGCAACCGGATCGGGGATATCTCCCACGCGGTACAGACCTACGTGGAGGCCCGTGGCTTCAGTGTCGTTCGCGAAATGGTCGGCCATGGGGTCGGCCGCGAAATGCATGAAGAGCCGCAGATCCCCAACTTCGGGCGTCGCAATTCGGGTGAGAAAATCAAACCCGGCATGACGCTGGCGATCGAACCCATGGTGAATCTTGGCGCTTATCCGGTGCGAACCTTGAGCGACGGATGGACTGTGGTGGCCACCGACGGCCAGCCCTCCGCCCACTTCGAACATACCGTGCTCACGACCGATTCCGGCCCCGAGATTCTCACCATTCCGCGGCCCGCTTGATCCTCCCACTCACTCACCTCACCTTAAACCTAACAACTTAAACCTAAAATCCTATGCCTCGTCTCCTCGGCGTCGAACTACCCGCCAAAAAGAAAATCGGATATTCCCTCCGGTATATCTACGGCATTGGCCCTGCGCGGGCTGATCTCATCATCGAGACCGCCGGTCTTGATGCCAACATGCGCGCCTCGGATCTTTCCGAGGAGCAGCTCAACAAGATCCTCCATATCATCACCGACAACAAGTGGGTGGTGGAGGGTGATCTGCGCCGTGATATCGCCGGCAATTTGAAGCGCCTTCAGGCGATCAACTGCTACCGTGGCATCCGTCACCGTCGCAGCCTGCCGGTTCGCGGTCAGCGTACCAGCACCAATGCCCGTACCCGCAAGGGCCCGCGCAAGACCGTTGGCGTTACCAAGGCCAAGGAAGTCTAATCTTAAAACCACACTTACATGTCCGAAGAGAAATCTGCTCCCAAGAAGGAAAAGGCACCCAAGAAGGTTGCCGTAGCCGAAGGCGCCCCCGGTGCCGAGGCCAAGCCCGTCAAGGCCCCCAAGGCCGCGAAACCCTCCGAGGGCGAGGTTGCGGTCGCCGCACCTGCCGCTGAAACCAAGCCGGTTGAACTCGTCGGAGGCGTGCCCAAGGCCGCCACGGCCGAAGACCTCCTTAAGGAGGAGTTGTCGACGATCAAGGTTCGCAAGGCCAAGGGTTCGAAGAACGTCACCTCCGGCATCGCGAACATCGCCGCCACCTTCAACAACACGATCGTTTCGATCACCGATGCCAAAGGGAACGTCATTTCCTGGTCGTCGGCCGGCAAGTGCAACTTCCGCGGATCCCGCAAATCCACCGCGTACGCGGCCCAGGTCGTTGCCCAGGACGCCGCCCGCAATGCGATGGCTCACGGCCTCAAAGAGGTCCAGATCCGCGTGAGCGGTCCCGGCCTCGGTCGTGATTCCGCCATCCGCGGACTCCAGGCCATCGGCCTTGAGATCTCTTCCATCATCGACGTCACCCCGGTGCCGCACAACGGCTGCCGCCCGCGCAAGCGCCGTCGCGTCTGAGCAATCCTCAGATCACCCTCCACACTTCTAAATAATTTAGGATCCCACCATGGCTCGTTATACTGGACCCTCCACCCGCGTCAGCCGCCGCTTCGGCCAATACATTGTTGGTTCACCGAAGGTGCTCGAGCGCCGCAATTTTCCTCCCGGTCAGCACGGCCCCAAGTCCCGCCGCAAGCTTTCCGAATATGCCGTCGGCCTCGCCGAGAAGCAGAAGCTCCGTTTCATCTACGGCCTGCTTGAGCGTCAGTTCCGCCGCGTATTCGCCATCGCCAAGAAGGAGCGCGGTGTCACCGGCGAACGCTTCCTCCAGCTGCTTGAGACCCGTCTCGACAGCGTCGTTTATCTTCTGGGTTTTGCCCGGAGCCGCGCCGCCGCCCGCCAGCTGGTCAACCACGGCCACGTCCGCGTGAACGGTCACAAGGTCGACATCGCCAGCTACAACGTCGTCCAGGGTGACGAGGTTGAGATCAAGGCCGTCAACTCCTCCCGCCAGCTGGCCACCCGCGCCATCGAAGAGAACCGCGCCCGCGTCGTTCCCGCCTGGCTGACCCGTAATGACGAAGCCCTCAAAGGCACGATCACCCGTCTGCCCACCCGCGACGAGATGGAGCCTTCGATCAACGAGCAGCTCATCGTAGAGTACTACTCGCGCTTCTAACCTGTTTCTGCCGGTCGCTTCATCCAACTTCTATAACTCAAAAATCACCCGCCATGCCCAAGCGTCTCGGAAAGTTCGAAATTCCCTCCAAACTCACCAAGGTCGAGGAGGGCTCAACGTCCACCTACGCCAAGTTCATCGCCGAGCCCTTCGAGGCCGGCTATGGTCACACCATCGGCAACTCCCTCCGCCGCGTGCTCCTCAGCTCCATCGAGGGCAGCGCTATCAGCTCGATCAAGATCGAGGGCGTTAACCACGAGTTCCAATCCGTCGATGGCGTGGTCGAGGACGTGACCGATATCGTCCTTAACCTGAAGAAAATCCTGATTGTTTCCGAGAAGCGCGAGCCGGTTCGGCTGATGCTCAAGGTGAACAAGGAAGGTCCGGTCACGGCCGCCGATATCCAGGCGGACTCCAACATCAAGATCGTCAATCCCGACCAGGTCATCTGCACCCTTGACCAGAAGCGCGCCTTTGAGGCCGAAATCGAGATCAAGACCGGTCGCGGCTACTGCCCTGGCGAGAACAACAAGAAGGAAGAGCAGGCCATCGGGGTTATCCCGATCGACTCGCTCTTCTCTCCGGTTCGTCTGGTCCGCTATGCCGTCGAGAACACCCGCGTTGGTCAGATCACCGACTATGACAAGCTCGTGCTCGAGGTCTGGACCGATGGTCGCATCACCCCGGACGACGCCCTCAAGCAGTCCGCCTCGATCCTCAAGCATCACCTCGATGTCTTTGATCGCGTCTCCCCGGAGGCCTACGAATTTGAGAGCCAGGCCGCTGAGGTCAGCGAAGAGCAGAACAAGCTCCGCAAGCTCCTCAACATGTCGGTCAACGAGATCGAGCTTTCCGTCCGTGCCGCGAACTGCCTCAACAACGCCAACATCACCACGGTCGGTGAGCTGGCGATGAAGACCGAGCAGGAAATGCTCAAGTATCGCAACTTCGGCAAGAAGTCCCTCAACGAGATCAAGGAAAAGCTCGAAGCCCTCGGCCTGTCGCTGGGCATGAAGTTCGACGAGCGCCTGCTCGACACCAAGAAGGAAGCCTAATCGGGAAATAGCGAGTAGGGAGCAGCGGGTAACGAGCATCACTCTCCGCCTTCTCTCCCTTCACTCGCTATCCACTACTCACTACTGATTCACGCTCCTCGCGCCGTCCGCTGCCGCCCCAACGCTGCGACCGGATTGCCGATCGGGGAGCGATAACCAAAAAACACCATGCGTCACAATAAACATCACGCCTCCCTCGGCGTCACCCGCGAGCACCGCAAGGCGATGCTCTCCAACATGGGCGCCAGCCTTATCCGTCACGGTCGTATCCAGACGACGCTGACAAAGGCCAAGGCACTCCGCCCCTTCATCGAGAAGGTCATCACCAAGGCCAAGAAGGCTGCGGCAGCGACCGAGAAGAAGGACGCCATCCATCTGCGTCGCATCGCTCTCACGGATATTCGCGATGAGGCGGCCGTCACCATTCTCTTCAACGAGAAGGTGAAGCAGTTCGAGAAGCGTTCCGGCGGCTACACCCGCATCTACAAGCTTGGACCGCAGCGTATCGGCGATGCCGCTGAAATGGCCCTGATCGAGTTTGTCGGAGCCGAGGACACCGGGTACTCCAAATCCCGGGGCAAGAAGAAGGCTGCCAAAAAGGCCAAGCCGGCCGCTGAAGCCGCTCCCGCGGCCGAGGCCCCCAAGGCCGACGAAGCGAAAAGCTGAGTCGCTCCGCCCGCCTAGATTTCAACGCGCCGTCCGCAAGACGGCGCGTTTTTCATTTTCCCTTGGCGCAGGGGCAGCTTTGTAGAATCCTGCCTCTTACGTCCATGCCCCCGAGTTTTACCTATGAAGTCATCCTTTACGGCCTGCTGGTCCTGGGTGGGTTTGGTTTTCTCTGGGTCTACTATGATCGCCGGGATCGGGCATTTTATGATGCGGAGAGGCGCCGGATAACGTTCCATTGTATCCGTTGTGACCACCTGTACCGGGTCAAGCGCGGCATCGACGTGGCTCCGTGTCCCCGGTGTGGACACGAAAATACCCGGCTCAAGTTTTGACGCAGGCACACCGCCTTCCGTTGAGGCGGGAGCGTTGCACGCAAACGCACGCTCGGGGCGCCTGATTCGCAGCATTCGCGGGCATTCCCGCGTTCCGCGCATGAATTGATGTTGATTCGCCGGCAACGAGCGCCCCATAACTTCGCATGGCACAGACAATCGCCGTCCTCGATTTTGGTTCACAGCTGACGCAGGTCATCGCCCGTCGCATCCGTGAGTGTCAGGTCTATTCCAAGATCTATCACTACAGCACGCCGGCTGCCACCCTCCGGGCGGACGGAGTCGTCGGAATAATCCTCTCGGGCGGACCGCAGAGCGTTTACGCCAAGACGGCACCGCATCCGGATCCCGACGTATTCAAATTGGGCGTACCGGTTCTTGGTATCTGTTATGGCGTGCAACTCATGGGCCATTTTCTCGGCGGCACGGTTGCGCACAGCAAGGAGCGCGAATACGGTCACGGCCACCTGCAGATCAAACGTCCGGGAAAGCTGTTCGCCGGCTTGCCGCGCCGGCTCCGTATCTGGAATTCGCACGGAGACAAACTCACGAAGCTCCCGCCTGGCTTTGTTGCGACCGCGGTTTCGGAGAATTCGCCATTCTCGGGCATCGAAGACGCCAAGCGCGGGTTCTACGGCATCCAGTTTCACCCCGAGGTATTTCATACCGAACGGGGCGTGGACATGATCCGCAACTTCCTGGTGAGGGTATGCGGTGCTAAACAGGATTGGACGACCAAGGATTTCATCGCCCATGCGGTGGCGGATATCCGCGGCAAAGTGGGCAAGGATCGAGTCCTCCTGGGCTTGTCGGGCGGGGTGGATTCCTCCGTGGCAGCGGCCCTCCTGCACAAGGCCATTGGCAAACAGCTGACGTGTGTGTTCGTGGACAACGGTCTGCTCCGCAAAGGTGAGCGCGAATATGTCGAGGCGCTCTACAAGCGGAACTTCAAGATCGACCTGCGCGTGGTGGACGCCTCCAAGCTCTTTCTCAAACGGCTCAAGGGGGTCAGCGAGCCCGAGACCAAGCGCAAGATCATCGGCCGGACCTTCGTCGAGGTTTTCGAAAAGTCACTGCGCTCCATTGGTGGCGCCCAGTTTCTGGGACAGGGGACCCTTTATCCGGACGTCATTGAGTCTGTTTCCATTCAGGGAAACCCGGCTTCCCTGATCAAGACCCACCACAATGTCGGTGGACTGCCTGAGCGCATGAAGCTCAAGCTGATCGAGCCACTCCGGGAACTGTTCAAAGATGAGGTCAGGCAGGTTGGATCGGCACTCGGATTGCCCAAGGAGGTTGTCTGGCGTCAGCCTTTCCCCGGTCCAGGTTTGGGTGTTCGCGTGATGGGCGACATCACCGCAGACAAATTGGAAATCCTGCGCAATGCCGACGCCATCCTTCAGGATGAAATGATGGATTCCGGGCATTACTGGAAAGTGTGGCAGTCGTTTGCGGTCTTCCTGCCGGTGAAAACGGTGGGGGTCTTTGGTGATGAGCGCACCTACGACTACGTCATAGCCCTGCGCATCGTGGAAAGCATCGACGCCATGACTGCCGACTGGGCGAAAATTCCTCATGATGTGCTCCAGAAGATCTCGAGCCGAATCACGAACGAAGTGCGCGGCGTCAGCCGTGTGGTGCTTGATATCAGCTCCAAGCCGCCGGCCACGATCGAGTGGGAATAAAATCCCGTTGCGAAACCAGGCACCGGAAACAGAATCACCTGTCCTAACCCCCGTATGAAAGTCCGTTGCTTTTACATTCTGGCCCTCTCTGTCGCGTTTCTGGTCAATGCCTCCATGGCTGCCGAGAATGCGGATTATTGGATCGCCAAAGCGAGGGCCTTTCTCGGCAGCGAAAGCGCGTTGAATGCGGTCAGGAGCATCCACTACACCGGTACGCTTGAAACTGAGGGAATCCCGAAGCTTCCGACTGAGATCATCTTTCAGAGCCCGTACCGGCAGCGCATCACGCTGACCAGCCCCAGGGTCATCGAAACGACCGCCTTGGATGGTTATGACGCCTGGCAAAAACGGGTGAACCCCGAAAACCCGACCCAGTGGCAGATCACCTTGCTGGATGCCAATCAAGTGAGGCGACTCCGCGCAAACACGGTTGAAAACCTGAGCTTCTATTCTGGGCATGAGATGAAATCCTGCGTGATCAAACTTCTCGGGGACGTGGCCGTGGACGGGACCGCCTGCGTGAAGCTGTCTTTCACGCACACCGGTGGGGTGGTCTTCACACGCTTTTTCGAGAAGGCGACCGGACATCTCGTCAAAACCGAGACAGAAAACGGTACCGAGATACGCGAGGAAGGTGAGATAGTCGTCCAGGGCGTTCGTTTTCCCAAAAGGGTCATTAACAAATCACCCAATGGAAACCTCACGGTGATCACCTTCGACAAGGTGGTGATCAACGAGGCATTTGCCGCGGATCAGTTCGCGGTGCCCTCGCTGCAGGCCCACTGATTTCACGGGTCGGCTTGGCCTTAATGAATTCTTCCCGACCGGAAGCATCTAGCTAATGGTTGACCGGTTGTGAAAAGGTTCAGAGGCTTTGTTTTGCAAGAGGTCCGATTTCTGCTCTGTTATTGAATAACCCCACCATGACCAAAAACACGCTCATCAAGTTAGACGACAAAGAGTACACTTACCCTGTCATCATTGGCTCAGAGGGGGAAAAAGCCATCGATCTCAGAAGCTTGCGCAAGGACACGGGCTACATCGTCTATGACCAGGGCTACGGCAACACCGGCTCGTGCGAAAGCGCCATCACGTATCTCGATGGAGACAACGGTATCCTGCGTCACCGGGGCTATCCGATCGAGCAACTGGCTGATAAGTCAGAATACGTCGAGACGGCTTACCTCGTGATCTACGGCGAGCTGCCCACCCAGGCACAGCGCAAACAGTTTGGGACCATGCTGCGGCAAAACGCGGCCATTGACACCCAGATGCTGCGCATCTTCGAGGGCTTCCCTCGTGGCGCTCCCCCGATGGGCATGCTCACATCGATTGTCAGCTCCATGGCTGCCTACTATCCGACCCTGGCGACCAACAACTTTGAGAAGGATCTGGCCAGTTTCGATCTCACTGCCGCCATGGCCATCTCCAAGATCCGCACGATTGTTGCCGGCATCTATCGCTACAGCCACGGCCTGCCCTTCAACTACCCCAAGGACGTTCCTTTCTGCGACAATTTCCTGCACCTGATGTTCTCCGAGCCTTATCAGGAGTATGTCATGATACCGGAAGTCTCCCGGGCGCTCAATCTGGTGCTGCTGCTGCACGCCGACCACGAACAGAATTGCAGCACATCGACCGTGCGCATGGTCGGTTCCAGCGGAGCAAACCTTTTCACCTCCCTGGCTGCCGGCATTTGCGCTTTGTCCGGACCGCTCCATGGTGGCGCCAACACGGCGGTCATGCAGATGCTGCAGTCGATTTACGACGAGGGCGACGATGGCACGCGCTTCATCGCGGCCGCCAAGTCCGGGGCCAAGGCCAACCGCCTGATGGGCTTTGGCCACGCCGTTTATCGTAATTACGACCCCCGCGCGGGCATCATCCGTCACGCTTGCGATGTACTGCTGAACAAGTTGGGCAAGACTGATCCGCTCCTTGATATCGCCAAGCGGTTGGAGCACTCGGCGCTCAACGACGAGTATTTCCTTTCGCGCAAACTGTATCCCAACGTCGATTTCTACTCGGGGATCATCATGCGGGCGTTGGGCATTCCCACGGAGCTCTTCACCACGATGTTTGCCATCGGACGCTCACCCGGCTGGATCGCCAACTGGCGGGAAGTGGCCTCCAACCCCAAGGGGAGAATCTATCGTCCGCGGCAGATCTACTCGGGCCCCGTCAAGCGGGAGTATCAGATCATCGGCAAACGCGGCTAAGCGCCTCCGCCACCCGAATCACTCTCCGCCGCCCCGGCTTTCGGTGCGGCGGTTTTCTTTTCCGGGGGCTGCTGTAGGATCTCATCCAGGGTCAGCCCGCTCAACCTCTCCAGTCCCTTCAACAGGCGCCAGAGCGCCAGCACCATGATGGCAAGGCTGGGAAGCATGATCACGATGTAACTCATCCAGGTAAGGCGGCCGAGTTGCTCATTGAAGAGCGGCGTGTCGGGCATTGCCGTGATGATGAGCCGGGCGAGAACGAAGTTGAGCACCGCACTGAGCGCGAAGGAAGCTGCCAGGAGCCAGGTGCAGCCCTGCATCAGCGAAAGGAATCCGCTCCGGGCGCCGCGGGCATCCAGCGCGCTTTCCACCCGGGGCACGTTGATGACCTGATCGTTGAAAAGCATGGTGCGGACCAAGGGCTTCCGGGTCCACTGCGAGACGATCACGGTCAGGCCGATCAGCAGGGGAACCACGGCTTCCTTTACCGCGAACCAGAACGGATCGAGCTTGAGCAGGCCCAGTCCGCCGGTGGCCAAAGTGCTCGTAAAGCCCAACGCCGCGATGAAGTTGAAATTACGCCGCTTGATCAAGTCGTAGAGACCATAGGCCAGCGGGAAGGATAGGGCTATGATCAGCGCCTGTTTGGCCCCTAATCGGTCGCTGAACTTTGAGAGGATGATCGCCGGTGCAGCCACATTGCAGGCGAGGTTCAGCAGCAGGTTTTCTTTCTTGGCGGGTGTGGAGGCTGGGGCGGTCATTTCGCTTTTGCCAAGCTGTAGGGGGTGCTATCAAATGGTCAACCTAACCCGTATGATCCTGCTCGGACTCAACATTGACCACGCTGCCACCCTCCGCCAGGCCCGCTACCGGCAGGTCGAGGATTCCTTCGGCGGGCTCGTCGAGCCCGATCCGGTGGCGCTGGCCGGGTTGGGGGAAAAGGCCGGGGCTGATGGCATCACCGTCCATCTGCGGGAAGACCGGCGCCACATCCAAGATGAGGATGTGCAACTGCTGGCCGCGTCCAAATCCACGCGACTGAACCTCGAAATGGCGTGCACTCCGGAGATGACGACATTTGCGCTGCGGTTGCGGCCCCATTCGGTCTGCCTGGTCCCCGAGAGCCGCGAAGAAATCACCACGGAAGGCGGACTCGATGTCGTGAAACACCGGGAGAAGGTCGCCCGGGTGACCGACGCCATGAACGCAGCAGGCATCAAGACCAGCTTGTTTATCGATCCCGATCCCGAGCAGATCGAGATGTCCGCCCAACTTAAGGCGCCTTGGGTCGAGCTGCATACGGGAGCCTACGCCAACGCCTATCATCATGCCGGGCGACCGGCCGAATTTGCACGATTGGTGGCGGGTGCCCGATTGGCCCATTCCTTGGGGCTGGTGGTCAATGCCGGACACGGCATCAATTACGTGAACATCACGGAAGTTCGCACCATTCCTCACCTCCACGAACTCAACATCGGTCATAGCATCATCAGCCGCGCGCTCTTCACGGGCATCGAGGAGGCCGTGCGCACGATGAAGGGGCTGATGAATCCGTGAGGTACCCCCGCGACAGCGCACCCCTTTTCATCTGATCATGACCGCCTTTTCTCTCTCTAAGCGTTTCTGGTTACTGCCGTGTCCTTTGGTTTCATACCGATGATCACCCTCCCTCCAGGCGGCATTCTGATCGGACTTGGCTGCGACCTTGTTGAGACCGAGCGCATTCACAAGGTCCTGAAGCGGCATGGTGATCGCTTCCTCAAGAGGGTTTTTACGGAAGAGGAGCAGGCCTACTGCAACACCCTCAAGTTCCCCCACAAGCACTACGCGGCCCGCTGGGCGGCGAAGGAGGCGGTGTCCAAATGCTTCACCACCGGCATTGGAGAACACCTCGAGTGGACCTCGGTTTCCGTCTATCACGGGATGCGCCACGAGCCACTGGTACGTCTCGACGCAAAGGCTCGGCTCTTGCTGGAGCAAGTCGGGGCGACCCATGTGATGCTGACGCTCTCGCATATCGACTCCCACGCGATGGCGGTTGCTGCACTGGTGAAACATTGAGGCGCCAACATGGATAGCGTGCCATCCCATCCGATCATGGACTGCGTTGCAGCCAGGGTTTGGGAGGCGGGAGTCCTTCAGGATGAAGCGGCCGTATGGGCGGCGATGCAGCAGGCAGGATCGGCCGTGGCCACGGCCATTGAGGAAGATTTCCGGGAGATCGGCGGGCTTCCGGACGATTCAAGGATACTGGTGATTCTCGGCAAGGGGCACAACGGTGGCGACGCCTTGTTGGCGGTCCGTGCGTTGTTGGAAAATCGGCCCAAGGCGACGTCGGCTTTGGTGATGGCTTTCGGCGAAACCTCGCTGCGACCACTGGCCCGGCGTTCGCTCGAATGGCTGAGACGGGACGCCCCGGGCCGGGTCGACATCAAATCTGCCACGGAGGCGCTGGCTCCGACCGGGCACTATGCGCTGTGTGTCGATGGCCTTTTTGGATTTCAGTTTCGGGCGCCCATGGATGTGGACACGGCGGGTTTGCTGGCGTCGGTCAACGCCCATCCCAGAATCACATTTCGGGCCGCGGTGGATCTGCCCAGCGGAGTAGGCGAGAGCAATGCGATCACGCGATTCCGCGCGGATTTCACCTATGCGACGGGCATTGTGAAACAGCCCGTGTTGGCCCCCGAGGTCGCACCCTCGGTGGGCCGATTACGGTATCTCGATTTGGGGTTCTTCAAAGAGGAAGCCGGGGTCGCCAAGATCGGTGGAGCAGAGGCGTCGACGCGGTTTTCCAATTACGTGTTGAACAAAGACATCCTGGCACCATTGGCGGGCTTGCGTGCTTCCCTGACGGACAAGCGCAGCTTCGGCCATCTGGTTGTTGTGGGTGGTTCCCGCAGTTATCCCGGAGCCGTGGTGCTGGCGGTGCGGGCGGCACTCCGAAGCGGTGTGGGCCTCGTCACGGCGTTTGTGCCGGAACGGTTGGCTCCGGAATACGCCGCCCGACATCCCGAGGCCATGTGGGTGGGAAGTCCTGAGACGAGGCAAGGCGGACTGGCTCCCGGCACGGTTGACCTGATCAAAGCCCGTCTCAGCCGTGCTACCGCCCTGCTGATGGGGCCAGGCATGAGTGCCGAGCCGGAAGTGCTGAGCACGATGGAAACCATTGCCCGGAGCACGCCGGTGCCGCTGGTGCTCGATGCGGACGCGCTCAGGCCGGAGGTCTTGGCAGCTGCCGGAAGCAGCTCCGTGGTTTGCACCCCTCACGCGGGTGAGTACCAACGGTTGGGTGGCAGGGCCGGTCTCCGACCGGCCTCAGCCGCAGCTGAATTGGTCGCGGTCCTCAAGGGGCCCTTGACCCGGGTGGTGGCTGCTTCAGGCCGGTCGGAGACTGGCCCCACGTATTATTCGCCCTTTGGCGGCCCGGTGCTGGCTCGCGGTGGGAGCGGAGACCTTTTGGCGGGTTTGATCGGTGGTTTGCTCGCGCAGGAGCCTGCGAACCCGCTCTTGGCTGCCTGTCGCGGGGTCGTCTGGCATGGTCGAGCTGCCGATTTACTGGCTCGCAAGCGGGGTCAGGTGGCCATAGAGGTTTCGGAAATCCTCGAGCAGCTCGGGCCGGCGCTCCAACCCTGACATGGCAGATTCCCTCACCGAGCGACAGGCGTTCATGATCTTGAACGACCTGCCCAACATTGGCCCCATTTCACTCAATCGTCTGCTCGCCGAATTTGGCGGGGACCCCCGACAGATACTTGTGGCCGACAAACGCCGGCTGGAGTCGGTGCGAGGGGTGGGTCCGGAGACCAGTTCGGCGGTATTGAACTGGCGCGCTCACTTTGACCTGCCGCGCGAGGAGGAACGGCTGGCGTCTGCCGGCGCGGCATTCATCACGGCCGGCGATGCCGGGTATCCGAGATTGTTGAAGGAGATTCACGATCCGCCCATCGGGCTCTACCGAAAAGGGGAATATCTTTTTGCCGAACCCTGCATGGCGATCGTCGGCAGCCGGCGCACCACGCTCTATGGACAGTCGGTGGCGAAGAAACTCGGGGCTGAGCTTGCCCAGATGGGATTCTGCGTCGTGAGCGGGTTGGCGCGCGGCATTGACACCGCCGCTCACGAAGGGGCCTTGTCGGTGGGAGGCAAAACAGCCGCTGTCCTCGGCACGGGGATCGACATCATCTATCCATCGGAGAATCTCGGTCTATACCGTCGAATTGCCGAGACCGGGGCGGTGTTGTCGGAATTTCCCTTTGGCCGGAAGGCTGACCGACAATCTTTCGCCATGCGCAACCGGATTGTCTCGGGCATCTGTGAAGGCGTCATCGTGGTGGAGAGCGATGTGAAGGGAGGGGCCATGATCACGGCGCGCTTTGCGGGAGAACAAGGCCGGTTGATCTTTGCGGTGCCGGGTCGGATCGACCAAGCGACCAGCGCGGGTTGTCATCAACTCATCCGGGATGGGGCCACCTTGTTGACGGGCATCGACGACATTCTGAGCGAGCTGAACTATCTGGACGGACTGCGTCCGAGGGCTATTCCCACCGAGGGTCAGACCAGCCTCCTGGAGCAGCTCTTGCCGTCGTTGTCGGAGCCGGAGCGGCGGGTATTGGACTGCTTTCGCGGCGGCGGCCAGCTGGGGGTGGACGCGCTGGCGACGAACACCGGATTGGCGACATCGGAGATTTCCGCCGCGCTCATGATGCTCGAGCTGAAGAAACTCATCGCGAAGAGGGCGGACGGGAGTTTTGAGGCGAAAAGCTAGCGGAAACGATTTGCCGGAAAACGGCGTTTTGATTTCGGCTGCCGTGCCGCAGCAAATAAAAAAGCTCCAGTAGCGGACCACTGGAGCGAAGGTGAATGAAATGGCGGTGGGTTTAGTTGCCGGTGCGAATGCGCTCGGCCTCCGCCTTGGCTGCAGCCTCGCGGGCGCGGTATTCTTCCAACTGCTTCGCTTTCTTCAGCGCGGCATCTTCCTCGGCCTTGAGGCGGGCGACCTCGGCCTCGGCGGCTTCGGCGCGCTGGCGGGCGGCGAGGATTTCCTGATCCTCGACCGACTTGCCTTGGGTGATCATGCGCTGGCGCCTGGCCTCGGCCTCAGCGCGCTCGCGGGCGGCGGTTTCTTCGGCAACCCGGCGCTCATATTGGATCTCGGTGAGGCGGCGATCCTGTCGGTTGCCCGCAATGCCACCGATGATGGCGCCGGCAGCAGCGCCCGCGGCGGCACCTTTGCCATCCTCGCCGGATTGGTGTCCGATAATGCCACCGATGATGGCACCGGCCAGAGCGCCGGCGGCGGCCCCTTGTTCGGTGTTCGAGGCGTCCGACGCGCAGCCGGATGTGAATAAAGTGCTGATCAGCAGGCTGCTGCCAACACTCAGGGTGACGAAATGACGATACTTGTTCATAGGTAGATAGGTCTAGGGTCTTTGACTTAGGCCACAGGGGCTTGTTCCCACACTTTGATCACAAGGGGTCAGCATTCAGCGATGAACGGGCAGTTTTCAAGCGCAGGATGGACGCCGGGACCACTCAATCCAAGCAAAGGAAAGGCTCGTTGCGTCCCTCAGAAAGGTCGCCGGCTGCTCAGCCTGGTGGCCAGCCCAAGGGGCGCTGACCCAAGAGATGGACGTGAAGGTGGGGGACGGATTCACCGCCATCCCGACCGTTGTTGATCACGAGGCGGAATCCGGAATCGGCGATACCCAGTTGCTTGGCCAACGATGCGGCGGTGAGCAACAAATGTCCCAGCACCTGCTGATCCGAGACCGTGGCGGCGGCAACCCGGGGGATCAGCTTTTTCGGAATGACCAGGACATGCACCGGCGCCTGCGGGTTGATGTCGTGAATGGCGATGCAGTGCTCGTCCTCGTGGGCGAGCCTGGCCGGGATCTCCCGGTCGATGATTTTCTGAAAAAGCGTCTTCGACATGGGCGGTGGCGGCGGACTACAGAAACAGCAGATTCAGATTCGCGCTGCGCCGGGAGCGGGCGGCCGCGAGATCGCGGATCAGCGAGAGGGTGTCGTCGTACTCGCGGCGCCGGCGCTGGGTCCAGCGCTTGGTGGGCGGGCAATGCGCGGCGCGCAGGTTGGTCACCAGGAGCGTTGATTCAGGGAAGACCGCCAGGCGTTTGAGGCCCTGCATCACGCCGGCGCGGGCGAACAGGGGTGAGGAGCCGGTTTCCTCCGCACTGGCATCCCAGTGGAAGAAGCCATGCTGGCTGTCGGTCGAGCACAGCCGCTCGAACAATTGGGCGGCCGCGTTGATGAAACGGGGGTCCGCAGGCGTGAGCTGCTCCGCATCGTCGAGACTGGTGACGATCGCGTCGTCGATCTGCTGCGCCAGATAGAGGTCGTGCCCGGTAAGCGGGGCAAAAAGGGCGTTGAGGAAGTGAAGCCGGCGCAGTTGGGGGGGGCGCGTCATTTCTTGGGCTTCGGTGTAGCATCGGGAACGCTGGGAGCAAGGCTGCTGATTTCGTGCACGAACTCGGAGACGTCACGGAATTCCTTGTAGACGGAAGCGAAGCGCACGTAGGCGACCTGGTCCATCTTGCGCAGGCGCTGCATGACATGTTCGCCGATGGCCTGGGTGGGAACCTGGCTGTCGTGGCGGGCCTCGACGGCGTCGATCACGTCCTCAACGAGCATGGAGATCTGTTCGTTGTCGATCGGTCGTTTGTGGCAGGCGGCGCGAATGGCGCCGATGAGTTTCTCGCGGAGGAAGGGTTCCTGCCGGCCGTCACGTTTGACCACGACGAGCGTGTCGCGAACGAATTCCTCGTTGGTGGTGAAGCGATGGCCGCATTCCAGACATTCGCGGCGGCGGCGGATGGAGTTGCCGTCTCGGGCGATGCGCGAGTCGATCACTTTGTCCTCAATGGAGGTGCACTTGGGGCAGCGCATGGGGGTCAGTTTTGGGCGAGGAAGTTTTTCAGAATCTGCATACCGCCTTCGGTCGCGATGGACTCTGGGTGAAACTGGACACCGTGAACGGAGAATTGTTTGTGCTGCAGTCCCATTATTTCGCCCTCGGCGGTTTCTGCGGTGATTTCCAGACAGTCTGGGAGACTGGATCGTTCCACAAGCAACGAATGATAGCGGGTGGCCGTGAAAGGGGAAGGCAGCCCACTGAACACGCCTTTGCCGGTGTGTTTGATCGGCGAGAGTTTGCCGTGCATCTGGCGGGGAGCGCGGATCACATTGCCGCCGAAGATTTGCCCAATCGACTGGTGACCAAGGCAGACCCCGAGGACTGGTTTCTTGCCGGCAAAAGTCTTTATGATATCCAGACTTACGCCGGCATCTGAAGGAGTGCAGGGACCGGGAGAAATCAGCACGCGGTCCGGATTGAGGCGTTCGGCTTCGGCGGGCGTGAGTACGTCGTTGCGAAAAACCCGCATGCTTACGCCCAGCTGTCCGAAATACTGGACCAGGTTGAAGGTGAACGAATCGTAGTTGTCTATGACCAGCAGCACTTTTGACAAACGTACCCAGCCATTGACAGGCGGTCAAGTCTGCGGGCAGCGTGGCAGTGAGATGGCCAGCCACTTTCAGCTCTTGAAGACCGATACAGTCACCGCCGCCCGTCGGGGCCGGTTACAGACTCTGCATGGCTCCATTGAAACGCCGATTTTCATGCCGGTTGGTACCCAAGGGACGGTGAAGGCCGTGACCCCGGTTCAACTGCAGGAGCTGGGGGCTCAGATCATTCTCGGGAATACCTACCATCTCAATCTCCGCCCGGGATCGGAGCTGGTGCGGGAAATGGGCGGATTGCATAAGTTCATGGGCTGGAACGGCCCAATCCTCACGGATAGCGGAGGATTTCAGGTCTTTAGCCTCGCGAAACTGCGCGAGATCAAGGACGACGGCATCGCTTTTCAGTCCCACTTGGATGGAGCCAAGTTGTTCCTTGGCCCAAGGGAGGTCATGACGATCCAGGCCAATCTCGGATCGGATATCGCGATGGTCATCGATGAGTGTCCGCCCTGGCCTTGTACCCGCGATGAGTGCCGGCGGGCCGTGGACCGGAGCTACCGTTGGGCCCAGCAGTGCAAGCAGATCGCCACGGACAACGGGTTCCTTGCCTCGGGCCATCATGTGTTTGCCATTGCGCAGGGATCGACCTTTGACGATCTCCGGCGCGAGGCGGCTGAATCACTCGCCTCTTTGGATTTTCCCGGCTACGCGGTGGGCGGGGTCAGCGTGGGTGAGCCCGAACCCGAGATGATCAAACAGGTGGCCGCGACGACGCCGTTCATGCCCGCGGACAAGCCGCGTTACACCATGGGACTCGGAACTCCGCCGCAGATCCTGAAGATGATCGCCCTCGGCGTGGATATGTTTGATTGCGTCCACCCGACGCGCGTGGGCCGCAATGGCGCCGCCTTCACGCCCGACGGACTCATCAACCTGCGCAACGAACGTTATCGAGCGGATCCCGCCCCGGTGGTGGAGGGCATGGACAATTACACCTGCCGCAATTTCTCCCGCGCCTACCTGCGCCATCTCGTGATGGCCAATGAGATCCTCGCGAGCACCCTGCTGACCATCCACAATCTTCATTTCTATCTCGACCTGGTAGCCCAGGCCCGGACTCACCTCGAAGCAGGTGATTACGGTTCGTGGCATCGCGCTTGGATCGAGCGTTATGAGGCGGGCGAAGCGGCGATGTGATGCATTTCCGCGCTCGATAATACACGGACAATTTCACCATTATCCTGTCGCCACTTTCTTCCACGCAGCCCGCAAAGCACACAGACTTCTCAACCCGTTTTTCCCATGCGCATTCTCGTCACCGGCGGTGCCGGCTTCCTCGGTTCCCATTTGTGCGATCGGCTGATGGCCGACGGCCATGAAGTCATCTGTCTTGATAATCTCTTCACCGGGGCGAAGGCGAACATCGCCCACCTGCTGGGTAATCCGAACTTCGAATTCGTGCGGCACGACGTGATCGATCCCTTCAAGTACGAAGTGGACCAGATCTACAATCTGGCCTGTCCGGCCTCACCTCCTCACTACCAGTTCAATCCCATCAAGACGACCAAGACCTCGGTGATGGGGGCGATCAACTGCCTGGGACTGGCCAAGCGGGTGAAGGCCCGGGTTTTTCAGGCCAGCACCTCCGAAGTCTACGGCGATCCTTCCGTTCATCCCCAACCCGAGAGCTACTGGGGTAACGTGAATCCGATCGGCCGCCGCTCCTGCTATGACGAGGGCAAGCGCGTCGCCGAGACACTGTTCTTTGATTACCACCGCGAGAACGATGTGGATATCCGGATCGTCCGCATCTTCAACACCTACGGCCCGCGCATGCACCCGAATGATGGCCGCGTGGTCTCCAATTTCATCGTACAGGCGCTCAAGGGCGAAAACATCACGATCTACGGGGACGGTCTGCAGACCCGCTCATTCTGCTACGTCGACGACCTGATCGAGGGCTTTGTGCGTCTGATGAACCAGACCGAGACCGTCGGCCCGGTGAACATCGGCAATCCCGGTGAGTTCACGATGATCGAACTCGCCGAGAACGTGCTGAAGCTGACAAAAAGCAAGTCGAAGCTCGTCCACAAGGCACTCCCGGCCGACGATCCCAAGCAACGGCGGCCTGACATCACTCTCGCCAAAAAGCACCTGAAATGGGAGCCCAAGATCCCGCTGGCCGAGGGCCTGAAAAAGACCATCGCCTACTTCAAGACCAAGGTCTGAACCCGAGCCGTCCGGGCAGGTCCCCGGACGCGGACCGGGTCAGGTCGTCTGCAGCGACAGCGCGCGGTCGGAGGCGGAGATTTCCGCCTCCTCCAGCCGGGTTACCAGCACATCGACAGACAACTCACGCCTGGCGGTGCCGCGATAGGTTCCCTTGAGCGGCGAGACGTCGGCGAAATCCCGCCCCGTGGCCACTTTCACGTAGTGGCCGTCCGCCAGCCGATTGTTCGTGGGATCCAGGCCGCACCAGCCATGACCCAGCACATAAACCTCGACCCAGGCATGGCTGGCTTGGGCGCCCTTGAGCTGGTCTGCCGGACCGTTGTAAAGGTAGCCGCTCACGTACCGGGTGGGTATTTTCAGGGCGCGACAAAGCCCGAGCATGACGTGGGCGAAATCCTGACACACGCCGGCGCGGGTCTTGAGCACCTCACGCACGTGGGTGTGGGCATGGGTGACGGCGGATTGATAGCGGAATTCCCGGTGCACGTAAGCCATGATGGCCTGGGCCGCCTGCCAGGTATCCGTGTGGCCTTGGGTGGCGTCGACCGCCATGCGCCAGAGGTCGGCACTCAGTTCGACATAGGTGCTGGCCTGAAGGAAATCGTAGCAAAGCTCGAGGCGGACGCATTCCGGCAGACGGGTGAGCGGGGCTGGGCTGGCGGCGCGTTCCAGGGCGGGCAATTCCCCGGTGGTGACAACCGAGTTGGCCTCGACGTTCAGTTCCGAGTGGGCCTGGTTGATTTCGAACAGATGAACATAGTTCAGATGGAAATCGAGATAGTGGGTCAGCCGGGAGGTTGGCAGGACCTTCAGTACGAAACTGTGGCAGATCTGCGCACCCGCGGAGATCGGTTGCAGGCGGGCTTCATTGAAGCTTTCGTGCACGTTGGCGCCATAATGGAACCGGGTGCGGTGAAATACGTGGAGTTTCATGCGAGCGTCAGCGGGGGCGGATCGGAGCGGCTGAACGGGCTCAGCGCAAGCCGACTGTGCGGATAATGCTGAGCTGCTGTTGCTGCTCCTCCTGTTGCCGGAGCTCGTTGTCGTCAGGAGTTTGGAACGGCTGGAAGATGTAGGCTTGGAAAAGGGCCTCGCCGATGGCGTTTAGCTTGCCCTGCAGGAGGTCGATGTAGTTGTGCAGACCGACGGCGAGAATGTCATCGACGGAGCTGAACTGGAGTTCAGCAAGCAACCGGCCCGCAAGTTTTTCCGCCTCATTGCCAAAGCGACCTTCGCGGATACCCGAGATGCGCCGCAGTACGGTGTTGAGATGGCGGACGGCAAAGCGAACCGAGCGCGGGAAGTCGTCGGTCAACAGGAGGAACTCGGCCACGAGGGCAGGTTGGACCTCGGCCCCGTTGAGGGCCTTGTAGGCGTCCCAGGCGCTGCAGGACCGCAAAACGGCGGACCAGCCCAGCACATCGGTCTGGTTGATGACCGTCTGGGAGCCTTGTTCGGGCAGGGAGGCCGAGCGCACGTCAAGGATGCGCGAAGTCTTGTCGGCGCGCTCGAGGAAGCGTCCGCACTGGATGAAGAACCAGCCTTCGCTCCGGACGATCGTCGCATCGGTCAGACCCTGGAGCAGCAGGGAACTGCTCTTGATGGTCGAGAAGAAATCGAAGGGGCTTTCCCGCCATTCCTTTTTGGCGCGGGGGGAGTTGACGAAAAGGTAGATGCGGTTGATCTCCTCCCAGAGCTCGGCCGTGATCTGGTCGCGGACCATGCGGGCATTTTCACGGGCCTGGCCGATGGAGGAACAGATGGAATTCGTGTTGCTGGGATTGAACACCATGAAATCCGTGACGCTCTGTCCGGTGGTGCGGGGATAGAGCTTGCGGAACAGTTCCTCGTCCCCGGAGCTCTGGACCACGGGAATCCAGTGGGCGTTGAGGGTGGCGTCATCGAGATTGCGGAAGTCCAGAAGCATTTGGAGATTCACGTCGACCAGACGCGCGATGTTCTCCGCGCGCTCGATATAACGGCTCATCCAATAAAGGCTGTTGGCGACTCTGCTTAGCATGGTGGTAAGGGGTTATTTGTTGCCGTAGAGGACCCAGGTTTCCTTGCTGCCGCCACCTTGGGAGGAATTGACGACGAGGGAACCTTTGCGCAATGCGACACGGGTCAGGCCGCCGGGGATGATGGCGGCTTTTTCGCCATAAAGGATGAAGGGACGGAGGTCCACATGGCGGCCGGCAAAACCCTCTGCCTCGCCGCAATAGGTGGGATGGCGGGAAAGGGAGATCATCGGCTGACCGATGTAGTTGCGCGGGTCGGCCTCGATCCGCTTGCGGAATTCATTCCGCTCGGCCTGCGTGGCATGCGGCCCCATGAGCATGCCGTAACCACCGGCCTCGTTGGCGGCCTTGACGACCAGCTTGTCGAGGTTCTCGACCATGTATTTCTTGTCGGCTTCCTCGCTGGCGAGATACGTCTGGACGTTCGGCAGGATCGGGTCTTGGTCGAGGTAGTACTTGATGATGCGGGGGACGAAGTAATACATGACCTTGTCATCCGCGAGGCCGGTGCCGATCGAGTTGGCCAGGGAGACGTTGCCGGCGCGGTAGGCGTTGATGAGACCGGGCACGCCGAGGGCGGAATCGCGGCGAAAAACCGTAGGATCGAGAAAATCATCGTCGATGCGACGGTAGATGACGTGCACGGGTTTCAGACCCTTCGTGGTCCGCATGAAGACATGCTGGTCGCGGACCAGCAGGTCGCGTCCCTCGACGATCTCGATACCCATTTGCCGGGCGAGATAGGTGTGCTCGAAGTAGGCGGAGTTGTAGGGTCCCGGCGTGAGCAACACGACGGTCGGCTCGGCGACGCCCAAGGGTGCGGTGTATTCCAGAACCTTGAGGAGTTCCTCGGAATAATTGCTGACGGGGCGTACCCCACCGGCCTCGAAGACCTCAGGGAAAGTGCGTTTCAACGCCCGGCGATTCTCCAAGACATAGCTCACTCCCGACGGGCAGCGGGCGTTATCCTCGAGGACGAGATACTCGCCCTTGTCATCGCGGATGATGTCCGTGCCGCAGATGTGAATGTAGATGTCGCGAGGGACCTTCACATTCATGAACTCCCGGCGGAAATGCTTGGCCGACATCACATAGTGCGCTGGGATTGTCCCGTCCTTGATGATGTTCTGATTGTGGTAGATGTCGTGCAGGAAAAGATTCAGAGCGGTGATGCGCTGGATCAGGCCGGCTTCGAGATGCTCCCATTCCTGGGCCGGAATGATGCGGGGAATGAGATCGAAGGGAAAAATGCGCTCCGTTCCTTGGGAATCACCGTAGACATTGAAGGTAACACCTTGGCGCAGAAAGGAGAGATCCACGGCCGTGCGTTTGGCGGCGAACTCCTCGGGGCTGAGGCCCGTGAAGTGTTTCAGAAATTGCTGATAATGCGGACGGATCGCCCCGGAAGAGTCCACCATCTCATCGTAAAAGGCACCGGTTTCGTAATTTTTAAAGGGATCGAGAGGCTGCGGGGTGGTCATGGAGGGCAGGGAGCTTGGCATGGAGAGATGGTGCTGAATGAGCAGGCGGCATGCAAATCGTGAATAAATTATTCTCATTGTTTGCCGGACAGCACTTTAGGTATTTCCGGCCGTGTGTGTTTTGCCATTTGCCAAGGGTTGCGGGGTAGTTTTCATTCAACCCTTTCAATGCTCAGCTTCATCCTTAAGAAATTCGCCGGCAGGCACCACCGGAAGTACATCGAGAAATGCCGCCCCATCGTCGCACGCGCCAACGAGTTTGAGCGGCAATACCAGCAGCTGACCGACGAGCAGTTGCGGGCCAAGACCGATGAGTTCCGCGCCCGGATCAAGCAGGGTGAAAGCCTTGATCAGCTCCTGCCGGAGGCTTTTGCCACGGTGAAGAGCGCCGCCCGCCGGCTTTGCGGTCGCAAGATCTCCGTCTGTGATCAGGAGCTGACCTGGGACATGGTGCATTTCGATGTGCAGCTCATCGGTGGCATCACCCTGCATGAAGGTCGGATTGCCGAAATGGCCACGGGCGAAGGCAAGACCCTGGTCGCCACGCTGCCGCTCTATCTTAATGCGTTGACGGGAAAAAACGCCCAGTTGGTCACCGTCAACGACTACCTCGCCCGCCGCGATTCCGAGTGGATGGGGCACCTGTACAACTTTCTCGGGATCACGGTCGGCTGCATCCAGCAATCGATGCATTCCGAGCAGCGCCGCGAGATGTACGCGCGCGACATCACCTACGGCACCGCTTCGGAGTTCGGGTTCGACTACCTCCGCGACAACGGCATGGCGACCCGCAAGGAGAACCAGGTGCAGCGCGACCACTTTTACTGCATCGTGGACGAAATCGACTCGATCCTCGTGGACGAAGCGCGCACCCCCCTGATTATTTCGGGCCCGGCGCCCATCGAGCGCGAGCAACCTTTCACCCGTTTGAAGCCCGGGGTGGAAAAACTCGTGGCCGCCCAGCTCAAGCTCATCAACCACCTGGTCAAGGATGCCGCCGACCTCTTGGAGAAGAAGGACGCCACACCGGAGGACCGGCAGACCGCCGCGATGAAAATGCTCCAGGTCAAGCTGGGCATGCCGAAGAACAAACAGCTGCTCCGCCTCCAGGAAAATCCGGAGTGGCGCAAGCTCCTCGACAAGACCGATGTCGAGATGCACAGCGATTTCAACAAGTCCGAGCTCTACAAATTCAAGGAGGAGCTCTACTTCGTCATCGACGAGAAAAATCACCAAGCCGACCTCACCGACCCGGGTCGGGCGCTGCTCCGTCCGGATGATCCGGATGCCTTCGTGCTGCCGGATCTCGCCAGTCTCTTCATCGACATCGAGAAGGACAGCACCAAGACCCCCGAGGAGAAGGAGCAGGCCAAGCGTGACGCGCAGAACCACTACGAAGTCGTGTCGGAGGACATCCACGCGCTTTCCCAGCTCCTCCGCGCCTATTCCATCTACGAGCGCGACGTCGAATACGTCGTCCAGGAAGGCAAGGTTGTCATCGTTGACGAGAACACCGGGCGCATCATGTCGGGCCGGCGTTGGTCCGACGGCCTGCACCAGGCCGTCGAGGCCAAGGAAAACGTCACCATCGAGCGCGAGACCCGCACCTACGCCACGGTCACGATCCAGAATTACTTCCGCATGTACGAGAAGCTGGCGGGCATGACCGGCACCGCCGAGACCGAGGCGACCGAGTTCAATGAGATCTACCGGCTCGCAGTCACGCAGATTCCGACCAACAAGCCCTGCATCCGCATCGATCAGAACGACTCGATCTTCAAGACCCGCCGCGACAAGTACAACGCGGTGGTGAAGCAGATCCAGGAAGCCCAGGGACGCGGACAGCCGGTGCTCGTGGGTACCGTGACGGTTGAGCAATCCGAGGTCCTG
>Ga0208263_100042_pt1 | contig 56421 bp, 39 predicted proteins | sample LakWasMet28_LOW6_2_FD_183872 | JGI IMG/M metagenome (GOLD analysis project Ga0208263, IMG submission 183872) | Freshwater sediment methanotrophic microbial communities from Lake Washington under simulated oxygen tension - Sediment Metagenome... | ecosystem: Environmental > Aquatic > Freshwater >... | reverse complement strand
GGGTTGGCGGGGGCGGGAAGGCGGGCGGCGGATCAGCGGGCGGGCAGCCAGACGCTCATGTCGGTGTCGCCCCGGTTGCCCCAGGCGTAATACGGAACGAACTTCAGCATGATCTCGCGCGGGGCGGCGGTGCCGACCTCGCGATAGAGCTGCGAGGAGGTCCACGCGGGACTGGTGAGGGCGAGGGCGGGCGCCGTGAGGGTGAGCACCTCCGTCTGGCCGATCTTCTCGCGGCGGGGGACAAAGGCGCCGGGGGTGCGGCCCAGGGCGACCGCGACGTCCTTGAGGCTCACGCCCTCCGGGAGGTCGTTTGACTCGACGCAATACACCAGCGGGCCGTACTTCACCGCGACCTGGTTGACGGTCTCCTCGACCAGGGGGTTGGCCTCCACGAGGGCGGGCTTGAACGCCAGATCCAGCAACACCGTGTCGCCCGGCTGCCAGACGCGCTTCACCTCGGCGTAGGTGCCGGGCTGGAGCGCGAGGGCGACGGGTTCGCCGTTGACGCGAAGGGTGGCCGCGCCCGCATGCAACCAACCCGGGATGCGCAGCCGGAAGGTGACGGCACTGGCGGGGGCCTCGTCGATGATGAGCTTCACCGCGCCGGCCCAGGGGTAATCGGTTTCCTGGCGGAGCCGGATCGTGGCGCCGTTGTTCCATCGGGTGTCGAGCGAGCTGGCGGCGAACAGGTTGACCCAGACGGTGTCCGGCGAGAGCGAATAGACGTAGTTGTGCATCTCCGCGATGGTGCGCACGACGTTGGGCGGGCAGCAGAAGCTGACGGGGATGTTGGGCACGCGGGTGCGGGACCAGCGGAGCGGCACGTCGAACTCCTTCATCTTCTTCAGCGGGTTGACGTAGAAGTAGTCCTTACCCTCGAGGCTGATGCCGGGGAGAATGCCGTTGTAGAGGGTCTGCTCGAACAGATCGGCGTACTGGGCATCGCCGGTGAGGGCCAGCATGCGCCAGATCCACATGCCGTAGCCGATGGTGGCGCAGGTCTCGTTGTAGGCGGTCAGGTTGGGCAGCTGGTAGTCGCGGCCGTAGGCCTGGTGGATGGTCTTGATGTATTTGTGCTTGGTGTGGTCGACGCCGTCGGGCGAGGCGCCGTCGTAGATCGCGCCGGTCATGCCGGTGATGTAGAGTTTCTGTCCGGCGACGTTGTCGGAAATGGTCTCGATGGTCTTCAGCAGGCTCTGGTCGCCGTCCTCGGCGTAGACATCGGCGACCCCGGCGTAGAGGTAGTTGGCGCGGACGGCGTGGCCGACCGCCTCGGTCATCTGGCGGAAGGGCATGCGGTCCTGATTGTGGTCGCTGCCGTCCTGCGGGGGCACGAGGCTGCGGATCTCGATCAGCTGTTTGGCCAGCTCGAGATAGCGGGGCTCGTGCGTGACGCGGTAAAGCTCGACGACCCCCATGTAGTGAGAGGGGCAGATCGCGTTGCGGGCGAGTTCCAGGGGACGGTCGTGGCAGAGGCGGTCGATGTAGTCGGCGGCCTTGCGGGCGAGATCGAGCATGGAGGTCTTGCCCGTGACGCGGTAGTGGATGCAGGCCGCCGTGATCAGGTGCCCCATGTTGTAGGTCTCGAAGTGCTCGCGGTCGGCGAATTCCTTCACGGGATCGCCGTTGCGCTGGGGGATGATCGTCTGGGTATGGAGATACCCGTCCTCGCGCTGGGCCTTGGCGACCACGGCGATGATCTCGTCCATGCGGGCGTCGATGGCCGGATCCTTGGTGATGGCGTAGACCTGGGCGAGGGCCTCGAACCATTTCAGGAAATCACCGTCATTGAACGGCGGGCCAGAGAACTTGCCGGTCTCGAGGCGGGCGGCGATGCGGTAGTTGCGCCAGGCGGGACTGGTGGCGGGGTTGCTCATCAGCTCGCCCATGTGCGGCACCATGACATCGCGGGCGACGTCGAAGCGCTCGCCGAGGAGGCCGCCGTTCCATTTCACATCGGCAAGGTCGGGCATGTACATGACCGCATGCGGGGAATGCGAGGTGTCGACGAGGGACCGTTCACCGGCGTGGACCGACACGAAGCCCAGCAGGCCAAGCATGAGGATGAGGTGGCGTAGGAAGTTTTTCATGTCCGGAAAAAGAGGGGCATGGCGGGAAAGGAGGGTGTCTGACTGTACCAACGGAAGAAAGCGGGCGACCTGCGGGGACAGGGTTACGAATAGCAACAAACGCCGAGAATAATAGGCGATTATTGACATTGTTTCCCCCTTGGACGGACATACTTTCAACGGGATCCTAACCCATGGCCAAATTCGAGAACGATCGACCCAATTTCACCAGCTACGGCCTGACGTGCGTGCGTTGGGTTCCGTCGCCGATGCAGCGTCCGGACCACCACAATGAGATCCAGCTGAACATGCTGCGGCGGGGCCGCGTGACCTACATGATCGGCGCCCGGAAGATCAAGGTGCAGACCGGCAGGCTGACGGCGTTCTGGGCGGCGATTCCCCACCAGATCATCGATTACGAGAAGGACACGGAGTACTTTGTGGCGACGCTGCCGCTTGCGTGGTTCCTGCAAAGCCAGCTGCCCGACTCGATCGTGCATCCGCTGATGCGGGGCGAGGTGATCAGCGAGCCGCTCGCGGTGCGGGCCGGCTTTGACACGGCGCTGTTTGAGCAATGGGAGGAGGACCTCAAGGGGAACTCACGGATCATCCGGGACATTGTCACCCGGGAGATGGAAACGCGCCTGCGCCGGCTGGCCGCGACCCTGGCGGCCGAGCCCGCGGTCAAGAAGCCGCGCGTGGCCGCCAAGATCCAGGTCGGCGCCCTGAACAAGGTGGAGCAGATGGTGTGTTTCATCGCCCAGAACTACGTCGAGCCGATCACGATCACCGACATCGGCAAGGCCGTGACGATGCATCCGAACTCCGCCATGCGCCTCTTCAAGCGGGTGTTCGGCACCACCCTGATCGATCACCTGACCCATCACCGGATATTCCACTCGAAGCGGCTGCTGGCCACCACCGACCAGAAGATCGTGGACGTGGCCTACAGTTCGGGATTCAGCTCGATCAGCCGTTTCAACGAGGCCTTCCGTCGGGCCTGCGGCTGTACACCGCGGGACTACCGCAAGGACCACGACAATTCCGAAAACAGCCGGGATTGAGCGAAGGCCGCCGCGTGTAGGGCCGGCGCTCCCCGCCGGGCCTGGTTCAGGGTTCTGCTGAGCACGATCGGCTTTCTGTGTGTTCCGTGTGTTCTGTGGTGAACAAAACGGATTGGATCGGGATCGGAAGGATTGCCCACGAAAGGACACGAAAGGGTCACGAATACAGACAAAAGCAGGGTTAACCACGGAACACACGGAATACACGGAAAGCCGGCAGGTGGCACAGGAGGCAACGGAGGGAACGGAGCGGCGGGGTCGGGCTAGTTGCGGGACCAAGAGGAATTCTGTGGGCGTGATGCAATTCACGCCTCACTGCTCCGAGAATCAGGCCTAAGCGGGTTGAGTGTACTGCCTCAGTTAGCTCCGTTCCCTCCTGTGCAAAACCCCCTTTCCGTGTGTTCCGTGTATTCTGTGGTGACTACTCCGAGATTGGATCGGGATCGGAAGGGTTGCCCACGAAAGGACACGAATGGAGGTAAAGGCAGGGTTAACCACGGAACACACGGAATACACGGAAAGCAGTCAGGTGGCACAGGAGCAAACGGAGGGAACGGAGCGGCGGGGTGGGGCAACCGAGCCAGACGACGCCGACCGGGCAAGCATCGGCGATGACCACGTCACGTTCCGCTACACGGATTCGGCCACGCAGCAGAAGAAAGTGTGCATGCTCGGTGCGGCGGAGTTTTTGCGCCGATACCTGCAACATGTGCCGCCGGCCGGACAACATCGCGTGCGGTACTTCGGGTGGCTGCATCCCTCGGCCAAGGCCCGGTTGCGTCGGGTCGAGACGCTGCTGGCCAAACCCATCATCGTGGCGGCACCGCCGCCGGAGCCGGTCCGGTGGCATCTGCGTTGTCCGCACTGCGAACGCTTCAGCCTCGTGCGCGTCGGCTCGCTGCCCCGGATGGCACGGGCGCCACCGCGCTGCATCCGATGAAGATCACGAACCATTCACCCGTTTCTCGACGCCCACTCGTCGCCGGCAGGAGCTTTGCGCCCACTTGCGGAAAACCGGGCCGTCGCACCTGTCGCAGGCGAAATCACCAGAACGCACCCGGCGAAATGGGCGTTCGCTTCAGTCGCAATCATCCTCCGCAAACGTCCCTAGGACCATCCGCGCTGCCCGCCGCCTTCACCGTCACAACACAAAACGCATAAGCGGTGGCGGACCGGCGGCCTCGCCCAATACGGGCTTGTTCAACCAGCGTCCCGATTCGCGCTACGGCGAATCAGAACGCTCTGAGTTGGGCTCTCAGCAAGTCTTGTGGACGGACCATCGCAGCGGGCGACCCTCAAATAGAAATTCGCTGATGGAGGCCGGCAGCCAAAGGACACTGTGGACATAACCCCGATGCTCCATCTCGAGCTCCATCTCGGGAAAGGGCAAGGTAACCTGCATATACGAAATGCGGCCATCAGCTTCTTCGAGAGTGAGTGGCCCCGTTTCCGGACCGAACCAGAACTTAGGTTTCTGCGGAACGAAGGAGGCCAAATCTATTCTTCTTCGGATCTCAACCGGACCATCGCGGCCAAATAGACGATAGGTATTCAACGAGACTGTGATCTGCGGAGCGCCAGAGAGTTCTTCAAGATCTTCGTCCGCGATGGAGGCACTATAAGTCTTCGTGACCAAGCTAAAGAAGCTGCCGAAACGCGGCCGCTGAAAACTGGCCACGAGATAGCCGAAGCCTTTCTCTTCGTGTGCGATTTCAACCACGCGCCCAACCTTAAATCGAAAAACGCTATTCGTTTTGGAAGCCGGCATTTTGTTTGCCCAACGCTTCAGATCAGCCACGCCCGACGGGCGGGCAAGCCGTCTCTTCTTGTCGCGCCGTAGGCTCGGCGAAGGCGGATGAATAACTGGGCCATGTGGAGCGGAAGCATCATCGACGATTCAGGTGAGATCAAGGGCGTTGGTCTGTGGCTGACTGGATCGGCTCTTAACGGGCAGTGATTCGATCAAAAAGACCGATGATGGCGCTCGAGAACGGGAGTAACGCCAGCACACCAAAGCCGACTGCGGCTAGCCAGCGCCGTGGTTTTGGGCTCTCGCTCTTATCTTGGAAAATCTTGAGGCATGTGGCGACCAGAAGGCAGATCGCCGAAACAAACAGGACCGGTATCCATACAAGGAGACCCGCTCCATGAGCTATGAAAAGGGAGAGCTTCATCTTTCTTCCGCCGATCGATTGAGGTCAGACACGACGGGGCGCAGCCCCGTCGTTGTCTGTGCCGACTGGATCGGCCTTCTTCATAGAGTGCTAGCCAACGGGAATCCGTCCGGTTGGGGCATCACCGGCTGCCTACCACCATCGCTATCGGTGGCATCTGCGACGTAGATCTTTCCATCCGGCTCCAAGCAAAGTGTGACTTTCCAAGGATACTTCTTTCTGTCGATGAACTCGAGCGGTGGAAGCCGCCAACTAAACTCTTTCCTCACACCGGCGTGGATGACCGCCGAAGCCAAAAAGAACGAGGAGAAGGACAGCTCTGCGGACTGCCCTGCCATGATAACTCTTTTCTTTCCGTCTTTGAACTCAAGCGACAGGTCCCCACTGGAACGATTCACGACGGTAACGCGCTCGGGCAACGAACAGCCAACAAGCACGGCAGCTATCAAGATCAGGAATGAGGTCGCTACTGTGCGCATGCTGTCTTCCGCCGATCGTCCTCAGTCAGACACGGAGGGGAGCGCAGCTCCCCGGAGTTGTCTGTGATGAGCTGGATCGCCCTTCTTTCATACCTCTTCGGATTTCAGTCGCTGCATCGTAGCCGGTGACAACCGGACGTCGACGGGCGGAAGTGTATAGAGCAAGGCGACCATGGGCCAAAAGAATACAAGGACCGGGACAAATATCCAGCCATGCTTCACTGCCGCACCCGGATTTTCGATATACCAACGAAACGACTGCTTCTCCTTCACTGGCCGCATAGCCGCGATGCGTAAAATGACCTCTTTTTCTTCTTCGGTCGGAGGTGCCATCTTTCGAACATCGCTACGACGACTGAAATAATCACGTAAGCACAGGACGGTCTGCGCCAGCCACCAAATCACGAGACCTATCGGGGCGACTGCGATGAAATCTTTCATCTTCTTCCGGCGATCAGTGTTATTCACCGCAACTGGGTTGAGCTTTCGCACGGGCGGTCATTTTGGGGAATTAAGTCTGCAAGTCTCACCAAATCAACCCTTGAGTTTTCCGGGTTGAGCTTTTGCCCGTTGATTTTTACCGGGCAAAAGCTCAACCTGACAGCACACGGGCCAAACGTGTATGCATGATAAACAGCCCGTTAGTTTTCCAGGTTGGAAGGCAGCCTTGGCGCTTTCGAATCTGACTCCGGTCGTGAAGGCGTCGCACACCCGCGAGATCCTCGCCTTTCTCCGCCTGTGCAAGTCCAGGCGCGCTCCTGCGACGGTCGAGTTGGTCAAGCAACATCTGCACATCCGGGAGCCACACACGGCTGACGGAGCGACGGGGCCGGCCCGCGAAGCGTTGCGTTGGTTTTTCCGGGAGAGTCAACGGACGGCCCGGGAAGAGCCATCCGAAGCGTCCTCCCGGTCGCGGCCGCCGCCTGCGCGGCCCAAGGCCCCCCCGGCTGGAAAGGAGTTCCCCCTGCGGAGCCAGCCCAACGAAGCCAATCCACTCGGCGCCGAGGAGGCAAAGGTGCCGGAGGGCGCGGCCCGAGCCGGGCCTTTGCGCCCCATGGAACCGCCGCCGGCTTCCGCCGACCTTGGTTCCAGTGATTGGGAACGCGCGTTGATCAAGACCATGCGGGAGCGCGGGCTGTTGTGGCGGAGCGAGTCGACCTACCGGGGTTGGGCCGCCCGCTTTGCGCGATTCCTGGAGCCGCGTTCACCTTACGCGGCCTCGGGCGAGGATGTTGCTGCTTTCCTCAGCGACCTGGCCGTAAAGCATCGGATCAGCCCGGCGACGCAAAAACAGGCGCTCAATGCACTGGTGTTCCTGCTTCAGCAGGCGTTGGGCCGGGATCTGGGGGAGCTGAAATTCAAACGGGCCTACCCCAAGGAACGCGTGCCGACGGTCCTGTCCAGGGCGGAAGCCAGGCGGTTGTTCCAGCAACTGGAGGGTACGACCTTGCTCATGGCCGAGCTCGCCTATGGTTCCGGCTTGCGGCTGATGGAATTGCTGCGCCTGCGGGTGCATCATCTGGACTTGGAGCGGCGGTTGCTCACCGTGCACGGTGGCAAGGGCAACAAGGACCGCGTGACCGTGGTGCCGGAAGCCTTGGTGGAACGGCTGCGCGGGCAGATTGAAAGATTGCGGGTGCTCTTTGCCGAGGATCGGGCCGCCGGGTTGCCGGGCGTTTGGCTGCCCGACGGCTTGTCCAGGAAATACCCTGCGGCGGGTACCAGCTGGGAGTGGCAATGGGTGTTTCCTTCGCGGGAAACAAGTATTGATCCAGGAACCGGGATCATGCGGCGACATCACGCCCTCGACGGTGCGTTTCAAAATGCAATTCGCCAGGCGGCTCGTCGGGCGGTGATCGACAAAAGAGTAACGCCGCATGTGCTCCGGCATAGTTTTGGCACCCATCTCATGGAGTCCGGTGCAGATATCCGGACGGTGCAGGAACTCATGGGTCACGACGACATCCGGACCACGCAGATATATACGCATGTCATGCAACGGCCCGGGATGGGCATCCGCAGTCCGTTGGACGGGCTGGATCACGGTGCGCCGCCGCCGCCGGATCAAGATGGGAAGGCATAGTTGCCCACGAAAGGGTCACGAATACAGACAAAAGCAGGGTTAACCACGGAACACACGGAATACACGGAAGGCCGGCAGGTGGCACAGGAGCAAACGGAGGGAACGGAGCGGCGGGGCTGGGACACGGGCAAAGCCGATGGGCATGATGCAATTCGGGTCTCTCTGCTCCGCGGAAGATGGCAAAGCGGGTTGGGTGTGATTGCCTCGGTTGCCTCAGTTTCCTCCTGTGCAAAATCCGTTTTCTGTGTGTTCCGTGTATTCTGTGGTGATCAATTCCGGCCCGTGGTGCTCTACCTTGATGCAGCCATACACGGCGTGTCGGGATCAGCCGTCGCGGGGCTTCCGACTTCGCATAGCTTCGACGCGACAAGCTGGCTCGACAAGGACACGCCCTCCAAGGGAATCAAGGCACGCGGGTGGCGGACGGCAAGGGCCACAGGGATCAGCCTTTGCCTAGATTCCGGCTTCGGATAGGCTTCGGCCCGACAAGCGTGCCCTCCACCTTAGGAAGCGGCGCGTCGGGAGACTCGCCCTCCACCTTAATGAAGATTACGCAAAGAAGAGACGCACCCCGTCGCTTGGCGACACCCCTCTCCCTAGAGGGGACCCAATCAACTGGTCCGGAAAGTCCCTCTAGAAAGAGGGGAATTTACGAAGACAGGCGCGGCGGGATTACGAGGCCACGATACGGCGGACGGCGGCCTGCCAGCCGGCGTAGAGGGAGGCGACCTGGTCGCTGCGTTGCTTTGGCTGGTAAACGGTTTCCTCGCGGGGGACCGCGGCGAGCGAGGCGATCGACGGGTGTACGCCGAGACCAAGCTGACCCGCCAGCACGGCGCCGAGCGGGGAGCAGTCCGACATGGTGGCGACCCGGAGTTCCACGCCGGTGAGATCGGCGGTGAATTGCATTAGGAACTTGCTGGCGGTCGGGCCACCGTCGCCGTGCAGGGCGACGAGCGGGACCCCGGCCTCGGTGCGCATGGCGTCGAGGGCGTCACGGATCTGGTAGGCGATCGACTCGAACGCCGCCCGCGCCACGTGGCGGCGGTCGCTGTGGCTGCTCAGGCCGAGGATGGCCGCACGGGCGGCGGGTTGCCAGTGGGGCAGGCCGAGGCCGGTGAAGGCGGGCACGAGATAGACGCCGCTGTTGTCGGTTACCTCAAGGGCGAGCTTCTCGATGGCCGGGACGTCGGGCGCCAGGCCGAGCTGGTCGCGCAGCCAGGTGAGGGTGGAGGCGGCGGAGATGATGATGCCTTCGAAGGCGTAGGTGGCCTCACCGGCATGGGTCCAGGCCAGGGCGGTGAGCACGCCTTTCTGGGACAGGCGGGGTTTGGCGCCGATGTTGAGCAACAGCGAGGAGCCGGTGCCAAACGTGGCCTTGGCCGAACCGGGGCTGTAGCAGCGTTGGGCGAAGAGCGAGGCTTGGGAATCGCCCATGACCCCGCGGATGGGCAGGGGCTTGGCCAGCAGGCCGTCGAGCGTGGTATCGCCGAAATGCGCGGAGCTGTCGCGCACCTCGGGCAGGGCCCGGACCGGCACCTGCCACATCCGGCAGAGTTCCTCGTCCCACCGCAGCCGGGTGATGTCGTAGAGGAGCGTGCGGCTGGCGTTGGTGGAATCGGTGGCGAAGACCTGACGCTCGGTCAGGCGGTAGATCAGGTAGGCGTCGATCGTGCCGATGAGGGCCGAGCCATCGGCCAGCCGGGCGGCGAGGTCGGGCTTGTGGCGGACCAGCCATTGGAGCTTTGAGGCGGAGAAATAGGCGTCGAGCTTCAGGCCGGTTTTCTCGTGCAGCATCGGCTCGCGGCCCGCGGTGGCGTGTTCCGCGCAAAAGGTGTCGCCGCGGCGGCACTGCCAGACGATGGCAGGGTGGAGCGGGCGTCCGGTGGCCCGGTCAAACACCACGATGGTCTCGCGCTGGTTGGTGATGCTCAGGGAAACGATCTGCGCGGTCCGGGCCATCTGCCGCGAGAGCAGGGACTGGAGCACGGCGAGCGTGTTCTGCCAGATTTCCTCGGCGTCGTGCTCGACCCAGCCGGGCTGGGGATAATGCTGCTTGTGGTCGCGCGACTCACGATCGTGAGAGCGGCCTTCGGCGTCGAAGAGGAGGGCTTTCGTGGCCGAGGTGCTTTGGTCGAGGGCGAGGAAGAGCATGCTGAAGAATGCGACCGATATGACTGACAGGACCGCTGGACTAGGCCAACAGGGACTGGGCCGTGGCGCTCAGGCCTTCCATGCTGATGCCGTAGTGGCGGAAGATGTCGGCCTGGGCACCGGTGACAGTGTCCTCGTCGGGGAAGCCGACGATCTTGAACTTTGGCGCGAGGCCGGCCTGGAGGAGGGTGGAAGCGACGGCCTCGCCCACGCCGCCGTTGACCATGTGCTCCTCGACGGTGATGACGGCCCTGCAATCGCGGCCGGCGGCCAGAATCGCCTCGATGTCGAGGGGCTTGACGCTGTGCAGGCTGAGCACGCGGGCGGAGATGCCCTGGGCGGCCAGATGCGCGGCCGCGAGGAGGGCGTGCACGACGGTCTCGCCGTTGGCGATGAAGGCGACGTCGCGACCCTCGTGGATCAAGCGGGCCTTGCCGACCTTGAAGCCGTTGGCGGAGCCGGGCAGGTCATGCATGGCCGCCTTGCCGAAGCGGACGAATACCGGGCGGGTCGCCTGGGCGGCGTAACGGATCGCCTCGCGGGTCTCAAAGTTGTCCGCCGGGACGAGGATGGTGAGGTTGTTGATGGCGCGGAGGACGGCCAGGTCGTGAATCGAGTGATGGGTGCTGCCGAGCGCGCCGTAGCTGACGCCGGAGCTGATGCCGACGACGACGCCCGGGACGTTGGAGTAGCAGATGTCGTTCTTGATCTGCTCGAGCGAGCGGGCGGTGAGGAAGCAGGAAGGCGAGACGCCGAAGGACTTCTTGCCGCAGGCGGCGAGACCGGCGGTGATGCCGACGAGGTTCTGTTCGGCGATGCCGACCTCGACGATCTGTTTGGGCAGGGCCTTGCCGTAGGGGGCGAGTTTGCCGGAACCGCGGGAGTCGCTGGTGACGGCCACGATGTTGCGGTCGGCGGTGGCGAGGGCCTGCAGCGTGTCGGCGAACTCTTCGAGATTGGCGCGGCCCTTCTTGAGGCCGAGTTTCTGCAGCTGCTCGGCGGCCGCAGGCGTGAACATGGAGGGGGCGGGGGCGCTCATTGGAGGGTCTCCTGAAGTTTGGCGGCGGCGGTGTCCAGCTCGGTGATGGCCTGGGCGAGTTCGGCGTCACTCGGGACGCCATGGTGCCATTTGCCGACGTTTTCCATGAAGCTGACGCCTTTGCCTTTGACGGTGTTGGCGATGACCAGGAGCGGTTTGCCCGGGTGGGGCGTGGTGATGGCGGTGGTCAGGGCGGCGTAGTCGTGGCCGTTGACCGGGCGGACTTCCCAGCCGAACGCGAGCCACTTGTCCGCGAGCGGTTCGTTGGACATGACGTCCTTCGTGTGGCCGGTGATCTGCAGGGTGTTGTGGTCGAGAATGGCGACGAGGTTGTCCAACTTGTAGTGGGAGGCGGCCATGGCGGCCTCCCAGTTGGAGCCTTCGGCGAGCTCGCCGTCACCGAGGAGGGTGTAGACGCGGTAGGCGGCGGCGTCCTGCTTGGCGGCAAGGGCCATGCCCAGGCAGATCGGCAGGCCGTGGCCGAGGGCGCCGGTGTTCATTTCCATGCCCTTGATCTTCCGGGTCGGGTGGCCGACGTAGTAAGACTTGTAGTGACAGACGGTATCCAGGGCCGCGTCCGGGAAATAGCCGCGGTCGGACATGACGGCGTAGAGGGCCTCGACGCAGTGGCCCTTGCTCTGGACGTAGCGGTCGCGCAACGGATCCTCGGTCGTCTCCGGCGTGATGCGGAGGATGCGGTTGTAGAGCACGTTGAGGATATCGAGGCAGGAGAGGCCGCCACCGGTATGGCCGGCACCGGCGGCATGGATGAGCTGCAGCATCCGCCGGCGCAGGGCGAAGGATTTCAGCAGGAGGGCTTGGTCGGAGAGCATGGAGTGCGGGGGAGGACGGGGGGAGCGACGCGCTCAGGCGTCCTGGTTTTCGTGGTGATAGACTTCCCAGCCGAGGTAGCGGGTGAAGGCTTCCTCGAGAATGGCGGAGGTGTGGGAGCTGTTCATGACAACGTGGTGCTCGAAGCCCTCGCGGCAGATGTGGTGCATGAGCTTCTGGAGCCGCGGCACGTGGGCGACGGCGCGGTTGCCGAAGGTCTTGAGCTCGTCGTTGGTCAGCTGGCCCTGGCCGACATAGGCGCGCATGACGCCGCTGGTGTCGTCGGTGGTGATGCGACCGTAGGTGAGCGGCGTGGCCGGCGTGCGGCCGTCGAGGGCGCCCCAGGTGTTTTCCACCCCGAGGGTGGAGCCGAGGATGGGGGCGTTGAGGATCTTGATGTCCGGCAGGAAGGACTTGGCCCAGTTGCCGCAGTGGAAGAGCACGCACTTGTCGTCGTGGGTGCCGTAGTTGTTGTTCCAGTCCACGAGGGCGCTCGGCGTGAGGGAGGCGAGCTGCATGGCGTACATGGTGAGCACGCCGGTGACGTCGACCTCGCAGGCGCTGGGCAGGAAGTTTTCGGACATCATGCTCATGCTGGTGCAGACGTTGCAGCCGTGGTTGGCCTGCACGGAGGTCCAGCACTGGATGGCGGTGGCATCGAGGTGGTGGGCGGCGACGAAATCGTCGAGGACGATGCCGAGGCGGGCCATCTGGATGAGCTTGGCGGGCGGGACGGCCGTGGCGTTGGCGTAGGCCTTGATCTCGTCGATCTTGGCGACGACGCGTTTGTCGGCCTCGGCGATCTTGCCGGCGGCCCCGAGGATCTCGGAGAGGTCGACCGTGGTGACGGAGATGCCGTTGCGCTCGAGAATCTTCTCGGAGTAGCGGACGGTGTTGAAGGCGCCGGGACGGGCGCCCACGGCGCCGATGCGGACGCCGCGCAGACCGCGGACGACGCGGCAGACGCCGAGGAACTTGTTGAGGTCGGCGCGGAAGGTGGCGTCGGTCGGGAGGACGACGTGCTTGGTCGTCAGGGAATACGGAATGCCGGCCTGGCGGAGATTGTTGCAGACGGAGATCTTGCCGCAGAAGGCATCGCGCCGGCGGATGACGTCGAGGCGGTCGAGATCGTCGGGGTAGCCCTGGACGAGCACCGGGACATTGAGCCCGGCGAGCTTCAGGGTGTCGGCCACGCCCTTCTCGTCGCCGAAGTTGGGCAGCACCACGAGCACGCCGGTGATGCGTTCCCGGTTGGCCTTGAAGAGGTCGGCGCACTTGCGGGCGTCATCGTGGGTCTCCACGCCGCCGAGCTTGGTGGCGGCCGGGTCCAGCATGACGGCTTCCACGCCCAGTTCGGCGAAGAGCTTGATGAAGTCGGCGCGGGCCTCCCCCACGAGCTTGTCGGGGAAGAAGTCGCGATTGCCGAAGATGACGCCGAGAACAGGGGTAGGAGATTTCATGAGTAGAGGGAGAATCCGCAGCTTGCGGAACAGGGCAGGATAGAGAAGGGGTATCGGGGTTGACCGATCCACAATCATAAGCCAATCATGGCGTATATTCTCCCGCATTTCCGGTTACAATCTGCGGCTTCCTAATATTATGCCTTTGTTTGATCCCGACCGTCCCGATTTCACCCCCTACGGGTTCTCCTGTGTCCGGTGGACGCCGTCCCCCATGAAGCGGCCCGATCACCACAATGAGATCGAGGTCAATATTTTGGAGAAGGGTTGGGTGACCTACCTGCTGGGCGGCCGCAAAGTCCAGATCTCGGGCGGCCAGATGGGCGTGTTTTGGGCGGCGATCCCGCACCAGATCCTCGAGTTTTCACCCGGAATCAGCTACCTCGTGGTGACGATCCCGCTCGCCTGGTTCCTGCAGTGCAAGCTCCCGGAGCGCTTCGTGCAGCCGTTGCTCCGGGGCAGCGTGATGACCGAGGACCTCACCCTCGCCCGGCTCAAGCTCGATCACGTGCTGTTCGGCCAATGGGAGCAGGATCTGGTTGAGGCGGATGACGACGTGCAGCGCATCGTCATGCTGGAAATGGAGGCCCGGCTCCGCCGGATGATCGCGAAGATCCCGGCCAATGCCACTCCGGCCAAGAACGCCAACCCGATGAAGGCCCGGAAGGGCCGCAGCGCGCACGCGGGCCTGCATGGGAACGAATTGAACAAGGTCGAGCAGATGGCCTGCCTGATTGCGCAGCGTTACACCGAGCAGCTCACGGTCACGGAGATCGGCGAGCAGGTCGGGCTGCATCCCAACTATGCCATGGGGCTGTTCAAGAAGGCCTTTGGCACCACCTTGATCGACTACCTGACGCACCATCGCGTATCGCACGCCCAGCGGTTGCTGGCCACGACCGACGAGAAGATTGTCGAGGTGGCCTTCAGCTCGGGCTTCAACTCGATCAGCCGGTTCAACGAAGCCTTCCGCCGGGCCTGCGGGTGCACCCCGCGGGAATACCGCCTGCAGCACGAGACGACCTGACGGGGCCGCCGCGACTGCGGACCGGGATTAGCGGCCAGTCCCGGGCGCAGATTCCCCGACCAAGGAGTTGAGATAGTCTTCCAGGTTGGTGTAGCCGTCGGCGTTGCGATCGGTGGCGCCGTCGGCGGGGTCCGCCGGGTTCAAGCCATGGGCGATTTCCCAGGTATCAGGCATGCCGTCGCGATCAGTGTCCCAGCCGGAAGGGCGATGGATCTCGGGATAGTTGTCCCAGCCGCCGACATCGTCCTGTGAGTCGGGCAAGCCCGGCAGGCCGGTCTTGCTGCCCTGGTAGGTGAAGGTACCGGCCCGGGTCTCGGCGATGATGCGCTGGTCGTGGGGATCGAGCGCAGGGAAATTGCAGCCGACGTCGGCGAGGACGTTGGCGTAGGCTTCCTCGGCGGTGTGGGTGTGGACGTAGGACTCGAAAAAGGGTTGGTCGACGAACGGAGGATAGCTTGTCGGGATGACGCCGCCTTTCTCGGTCGCGGCGATGCGGCCCTTCTCCTGGTCGTCCACGCCGAAGTGTCCCGGCATGACGTTTCCGGCGAAGTAATACTGCTGGCTGCCGGGAAAATTGGCGAACTGGGGCCGGAGCGCGTAGAAGAACGTCGTGGCCGCGCCGGGCTTGTAGTAGTTGTTGACGAAGTTCACCTCGTGCGCGCCGCCGTCGGTCGTGCGGTGTTTCCAGTTATAGACGACGTTGTTGCGGATATCGAGCCGGCCGGCGTAGGTGTGGTCTGACTTGTTCAAGCCGCCCGCCAGGCTCCAGTTGCGGCCCGCGCAGTGCGCGAGCAGATTGTGGTGAAAGCTGCCGATATCGCCGCTGATGCTCGCCGCGTAGCCGTGCTGGGTGCCGGGCGGGTATTTTTTGTGACCGGCCGCGTTGAGCGCCTCGGAAATGAGCGTGCGCTGGAGGGTGATGTTCCGGGCGCTGCGCGAGCTGAACGACTCGTCGAGCGTCCAGCTGATCGAGCAGTGGTCGATGATGCAGTGGTCCGCCGAGGCCATGCCCATGCCGTCGAGGGTTGTGCCGGAGGTGTTGCCGGGGCGGACGCGCAGGTAGCGGATGATGACGTCTTGGGCGCCCAAAATGCCGAGGTTGTAGTTACTGAGACAGATGCCGAGTCCGGGAGCGGTCTGCCCGGCGATGGTGAGATTGGAGTTGGCCGCGCGGACAATGAGCCGCGACTGCAGGACGATGCGACCGGAAACCTCGAAGACGACCGTGCGCGGACCTTCCGCCTCCACGGCGGCGCGCAGGCTGCCCGGGCCGCTGTCGTTCAGGTTGGTGACCGCGATGACCCGCCCGCCGCGTCCGCCTTGCGCGAAACGGCCGTAGCCCTCGGCCGTGGGGAAGGCCAGCTGGCGGGACTCCGGTTGGCCATGCGCCGTGCCTGCGGCGAGCAACGTGAGCGAGGAGAGGAGCGGCAGGAAGGTGGCACGGAGTCGAAATTTCATGGCGAGGGTATCGAGAGGTACGGTGCCGGAGTTGGCGAACGGAAAGTGAGCGGATGGGCCCGGTCATGTTCCCGGGACGCGCGGGCGGGCGCAAAGTTCCGCATATCGGTCTGCGGCGGGAAGTCCCGTGAATGCAAAGCCACTCAGGGCTGCACGTCGATGATCACCCGGGCGTAGCGCGTGAGCCGGGGTGAGCCGTGGTCGGTGACGGCGAGGATGATGTGCATGGTGCCGTAGCCGGGAGGCATGACGCGGCTGGTTTTGACCGTGAGCGAGGCCTTGGGCTGGTCAAAGCCGACGATGTCGTGCTTCACCCCGGTCGCGGAGTTCGACATCCGGCGCGTGCCAGGTTCCTCATAGCAGAACCACTCGAAGGAAAGCGGATCACCGTCCGGATCGCTGGAAGCGGTGGCGCTGAGCTCGACGCGTTCGCCTGGCTTGGCCTTGATATAGGCCGGATGGTCGAGCTTCACCACCGGGGGATGATTGGCCTGGTTGTAGGGCTTGATCGTCCAGTCCATGCGGGCGGCAAAATCGTTCTGGTAGGCCGACCGCCAGCGCCAGATCGTCGCGTGATTCGTGGTGTGCCATTCGCCGTCGTTGCCGAGCACCTCGTCCTGGACGTTCGTCCAGATGGGCCGCGTCTCCGGCTCAAGAAACCATTTTTCCATGCGCGGCGTGTAGAGCTCGTAGCGGCCGCCCCAGCCGCCCCAATCCGGATGGTCGGGCGCGTTGAGGCCGTTGTTCACCAGATAGAGAAAGGACGGCGTGTCTCCTTCCATCATGAACTCCCAATGCGGATAAGCGGCACCGAGAGGACCCTTGCGGCGGATGTTGCGCTCCAGCCACTCGTTCGTCACGAGGGAGAAATCGGCCCCGCCAAAGCGGCCGTGAAACTTGTCGCCGCCGATCGCGATCCACGTGGCGTGATGGAAGCCGCCCCCGGCGTTCACACCGGGAGTGACGATGTAGAAGAGATCGGGAAAGTTCTTCCGGATCCAGGGCCCGCTGTTGTCCTGATCGGAGATTGCGTAGACGCGCAGCTTGGCGACAAAGCGGGCGAGGTCCGCCGCAGTGCGAGTGGCCCGGACTTTCCAGAGGGCCTGGGCGAGGGTGTTGGGGCCGCCCCAGATCGTGACCCAGAGGGGACGCGGATCATCGCTGTCCGCGGCGCGGATCAACAGTTCGGAACCGGGCGAGTCCTTGCCCTCACCCACGGCCTCCATGTCGCCCAGCGGCAGGCCCGCCGCGATGCGTTCCTGGAGCCGGGCCTCTGTCGGGAAACCGGGTTCGTGCCGTTCCAGATTGTCGCGCACCTTGCCGTAGGCGGCCACGATTTTGTGGATAATGTCGGGATTCACGGGGTGCGTCGCACCGCCCGGAGGGGTGGCGACCAGGCCTTCGATATCGAACTGGTTGGCGTAGGTCATCAGCCGTACCATGGACATCTGGTCGTCGGGATCGCCGCCGATGTCAGTCAGGACAAACAGCCGGGGTTTGTCCGCGGCGGCAAGGTGGGTGCAGAAGGTGGCGACCAGAAGCAGGGTGGTGGGGAGAATTTGTTTCATGGCGGATAGGTTTCGCGGACGGATTGGCGGTTTGGCGTTCATTCGGCGACCGGACCCCGGTCCCGTTTCAGGACCACGTGTTTCTTGATGAAGTCCGGATCGATTTCGATGCCTGATCCCGGGCCCGTCGGCACGGTCACAAAGCCACCCTCGGTGGTCAGCGTGGAGGTGGCGCAGGTGTAGGGCAGGGACGCCGGATTGGTGAGGCCTTTGAACTCATGGAACTCCCCGGCATTGGGAATCGCGGAGACGAAGTGCACCATATAGAGGTAACCGAGGCCGCTGGAGATATGCGGCACGTGGGTCTTGCCCATCGCCTGCGCCATGCGGGCCACCTTCATCGAGCGAATCAGTCCGCCAAAATAATACATGTCGGCCTGCACGATATCGAGCGCGTCGTTGGCGATCAGCCAGCGGAAGGCGTGCATGCTCGCCTCCTGTTCGCCCCCGGCGAGCGGAATGTCCACGGCATCGGCCACGGCCTTGGTCTCTTCGTACCAGTCGAAGGGCACCGGCTCCTCGAAAAAGGCGAATTTGTACTCCTGCAGCAACTGGCCGAACTTGATAGCCTCCGCGACGTCGTAGGAGCCATTGGCATCGGCCATGCACACCATCTTGTCGCCAAAATGCGCGCGGACCATCGGGATGAGTTTTTCCGATCGGCCCGACGGATATTCGGGGTGGCTCATGCGGCCGCCGAGCTTGAGCTTGAGCGCCTTGGCCTCGGACGTCTCCACATCGCGAATGAGGTTCGCCAGCACTTCCTCCGCGCTGTTGTCGCGCTCGCCGTTGGCCCGGTAGACCTTGACGGCCGGATTGTAGATCCGGTCGCTGATCAGCAGACCCAGCGGCAACCCGGCGATGCGGCCGAGCAGATCGAGGATGGCGAACTCGATCGTGGCCATCGGCACCCAGAGCGCGAGGCTCTGCATCTTGTAATTGCTCTGGTGAACATAGGCTTCCTCCATCACGGCCTCCAGATCGCGCGCGTCCTTGCCGAGGAAGAAATCCTGCAGGCGGTTCACCTGCACCGGCCAGACAGCTATCATCGGCGAGTTGTTCGAGGCGGAATAGCCCACGGCGCCATCCTTGGAGCGGACCCGACAGAGGAAGTTGTTCTGATAGCGCAACAGTTCCACCGTCTCGATGATCACCGGGGATGTGAAGAGCTCCCGACGCAGAACGGGCTTTTTGAGGATGGCGTCCAAGCGGGCATATTTCTCCCGGAGAGCTTCCTTGTTGGCGGAGTCAGCACCGCGGGCCGAGAGCGGCAAACTGGCGGCCGCCAAGCCCGCGGAGGCGCTGGCGAGGAACTTTCGGCGATTGATTGGCACGGGCACTTTAAAGGGAGGGATGGACCGCGCGGGGAGTCAAGTCAGTGGACCCGGGCAACCGGACCGGCGGTTTTCAGAACCAAAATGGCGTCTTCCCATTTTGTGGGCGGTGTCATTTCCCGTGACTCGCCCGGTGCGAAGGCCTCCACCTTTTCCACCAGTCCCTCCCGCGGGTAGAACCATGAGGCCTGAGCGGATTGGGACAGGAGGTTGTTCACCTTGGTCGGTGAATTGTTGGAGAAGTAGACCAAGGCCATGTCGCCCGACTTCGTGGTCACGGCGACCTTGAGGCTTTCGTTCTCGCCTGCGTCGCCGATCACGCGTGGATCGGGCACCCAGGCGGACCAGTCGTGTTTGCGGAGAAAGTCCTGGCCGATGATCGCCACCTGCTCGGCGCCCTGGAAGTCGAGGGCCTGCTGCCAGGTGTAGCCGCAGTTGTAGTCGCCGCCATTGCCGCGCATGGCCCAGATGGGGCCCGCACCGTAGGTGTGGCCGGCCCCGCCAGCGAAGAAGGTATGATAAAACTGGCGACGCACCATGACCGGCGTCACCCAGCCGCATTCATGGCGGTAGGTGCCGTACTCGTAGGAGCCTTCCAGGAAGAGACTCGGTTTCACCGGATTGGTGAGCTGATAGTCTTTCAGCATGACGCCGTAGACTTCCTGCACCTCTTTCCAAACCTCGACGCCGTTGGCATCGAGCCAGGCATCCTGATGGAACCAGCTGGAGGAATTGGCATGCGCGTCGCCATCGGGATGGTACGTCAGCAGCACCTTGTCCCAGGCGGGATGAACCTGATTCCAGGCCGGGCTCGCCCCCGTGACGCCATGGACGATGCCTTCGGCCATCGCCCGGTAAATGGGGCGGAGGTCGAATTTGAGCTGGCTGGAGTTGTAGTCCAAGGCGTTCAGCTGCTCCGGGGTCATGCTGCCTTCGGCCAACAGCGCCTTGGTATCGCCACCGAGCACCCAAACGATGTTCGGCACGTCCTTGTAGCGACGGCCGAGAAAGTCGCCGAAACTCCGGGCCTGGTCTGCCGTATATCGTTTCGTTCCCCGGTTGAACTGGGCGCCCCAGCAAGGCAACAAGGCCAGGACCATGCCACGCTTCCGGACGGCCTCGACGACGTAATCGGCATGGTCCCAATAGTCGTTGGGCGACTCGGGGCTACCCCCGGTGACCACCAAGGGTGCGCTGGTATCGGGGATTTGTTCGCTGCCGGCAAAAGGGCGATGGCCATAGGCGTTGGCAGCGTTGTCAGGGCTGCGGGGCAGCCCCCCGCCGTGCGGCGACCAATGGGCCACGGATTGAATCACGGTGAACCCGAGGGCCCGCCGGTTGTCGAGATACAGGTCCACCTGCTCCCGTGTGAGTTGTTGAAACATGCCCCAGGCCGTGTCGCCGATCCAGAGAAACGGCGTGCCGTCAGCGTGCTGGAGGCGATGCCCATCTCCGGAAACCTGCAGACCGCCATGTTGCTCCCACGACGGAGCCGCGAAAGTGACGGCGGGCGCGAGCAGGAGGCCGATAAGAAGGATGATGGAGGCCGGTTTCATGGCAGCATCCAGTTGGCGCGACGGGCAAAGTCACCTTGGACGTCAGCCCGCCATTTATAGACGCTCTCGGCCCCGGCCGGGCCATCGAACCAATGGTTTTTCGCCGGATCAGGCCGGATAAATTGACCGCCCCAGCTCTCCTGGTCGGGTTTCTCAGGATCGTTCAGGCCGCGAACCGCGCTGGCCAGATACAAAAACGAAGGCGTATCGCCTTCCCGGACTCCCTTTTTGTCGGGGTCCATGGTCGTGTCTTCGGGGTAGACCAGGCCCAGGGGGCCATGACCCCGGCGGATGTGCTGGTAAACCCAGTTGATGTCATTGAGTGACGAATCTCCGCCGGGCGCATAAGAAAACATGCCGCGGTAAGAGTTGTCCGCGACGATGACGAAGAGATCGGGAAAATTGTCGAGCAGCCACTGCAGGGTATTGTCCTGCCGGGCGATCGAGTAGATGCGCAGCTTGCTCAGGAAGTGTTTCAGTTCGGCGGGAGTGCGCGTGTGCTGCACGCGCCAGATCGCCTGGGCGACCTCGTAGGGACCGCCCCAGACACAAACCCAGACCGGGCGATCATCCGGCTTGTCTACGATACGGACAATCGCGTCGGACGCCTCGGTATCCTGGCCGGCGCCGAGATTCGGCACCCCGTTTTTCCCGTAGGTCCCGTCGCGACCCTGCCAGGTCACCCACCGCAACTGGTCGGCCGTGGGGAACCGGGGATCATGTTTCCGCAGGTTCTCGTCCACTTGGTCATAGATGTTCAGTATGTCCAAAATGTTCTGCTTTCTCGCGACGTAGGCCCTGGTGCCGGCGCTGGCGATCAGGCCCTCGACCTCAAATTCGTTCGCGTAGAGGAGGAAGCGGACCATCGATTGCACATCGTCGGGATCGCTCAGCTTTTCCGGCGGGCCGTAGGGCGCCTTGACCGGAATGACGTCAAGCGGCGGGAAGTCCGACATGACAATCACGCGCGGTCTCTTGCCGTTCGCGGCCACGCCGGGAGCGGTTTCGCCCCTTACGTTGGCCGTACAGCTCAACGTCAACAGAAAGAGTGAAGTGATGACTGCGATAGCCTGAGGTTTCATAGGTGAATTGGGCTGCTGGTTTGGATTCAGACCGGTCGCCGCCGACGCCTTCGACTCATGCCAGGTGGCAACTGAGGGCGGAAAGCAATGTTCAGCAAGCGACGTCAGGTTCGGTTGATGTTGTCTGGCAGGTATGCGGTTTCGCGGGGTGGAGACCGGTCAGAGTGAATTGAGGTAAACCTCGATGTTGTCGTAGTGCGGATCGAGGTCGCGACCGGTTGCCTTGCTCTTCGCGAGATCAAGACCGTGCGCCAGTTCCCACGCGTCGGGGATGCCGTTGGCGTTGGTGTCAGCCGGTGCCCTGGCCGGGGCGTAGGTGGGGAAGCCGCCGTGGGGCCAGTCGTCCGGCGTGCCAGGCACTGAACCGGTGCCGTCGATGACGGACTGGGCGACCCACGTGGTGATGGCATCGCGCACGGGCTTGGTGGCGCCGCTTTGTGCCACCACGAGCTGGAAAGCCTCGTCGGCAGGGTGCGTCGTCACTGGCGCGAAAGGAATGGGCCGGGAGAGGGGAGCGACGGCTTCTGCCTCAATGACGCCGTTGAAATCGGCCGGCACGCGGTTGTCGGCGGCGTAGTACTGCCAATACGGCCCCGTGCCGGAGAAGGCATAGGCGGTGTCGCCGGTGGTGTCGGGACCCTTCTTCATGGTGTTGCCGACGTAGTTGAGCCGCCGGGTGTCATTGTCGGAGCCGTACCCGTTGCCGTAGAAATTATAGATGACGTTGTTGCGGAAGTCGTAGGTGAGCATGTCCAACCGCGGGTTGCGGAGCCGGGTGTGGGCGAAAAGATTGTGATGCAGCGACACGAAGGTCCAACCGACGGCGACGGTGCTCATGGAGTGGCTGCCTTTCTCGTGCGTGGATTTCGTGGGGCCGCCGTAGATCATGGACCATTGCAGCGTGGCTCCCTCGCGATACACGGAGCCGTAGGTGTTGAAGATCTGGTCGTTGGCGAAGGCCGCCTCGCAATGGTCGGCGATGATGTTGATGCCGGCGAGATCGAGCGCATGGGTTTGCTCCCCGAGCACGCGGCGGAGCTTGCCCGGTCCCTTGACTTCGCCGACGCGGATGCGCAGGTGACGCAGGATCACGTCGTGGGTCTCGACCTTGACGCCCCAGTTGCGGATCTGCACGCCCTCGCCCGGGGCGCTCTGGCCGGCGATGGTGATGTAGGGATTCTTGATGACGAGTTCGCTCTTCAACTCAATATCGCCGGAGACCGCGAAGACCACGTAGCGCGGGCCCTTGGCCTCGACGGCCTCGCGCAAGGTCCCATGGATGACCGGCTCCGCCGGCAGCGCCGGAAAAGCCGGCAGCAGGGGCTGGCCCTGATCGGGGTGCAGCTTGCCGAACGCATCGACGTAGGGACGGAAGTTGCCCTCACCCAACGTCGCGCCGTGTTCGCTGGCCTGGCCATAGGTGCCTTCCTTGCGACCGGGACGCCCTTTCGGGAGATAGTCCTCGAGCGAGGTGACGATGTAGACCTTGCCACCACGTCCGCCCAAGGCGAAACGACCCGCGCCCTCAGCACCGGGGAAGGCGACCGTCTGTATGCCAGCGAACTTCTGGATGGGCTCGGCCGGGGTCAGCATGATCTCGACATAGGGGGTCTCGTTGGTCGAACCGGTGAGATTGGTGACCGTCATGATCACATCGTTGGGCAGCGCGTAGGTTGAGACCACGGGATGCTCGGAGGGCAGCTTGCGGGCGCCGAACCGGGCCAGTGAGGTGGCGGCGCGATCCAGTTGCTCCAGCAGGGGAGGAATCACCTTGGCATCGAGGATGGGAAAATGGGCGACGCCTCCGCGCGCGGCCGCGCGAGCCTCGAGCCGGCCATGTTGCATGGCGAAGGTTAGCGGGCGGCCGACGTGCAGCTTGATCACGGGCCGCATGCGATCGAACACGTAGTACTCGGTTTCGTAGGACAGCTGGGCGAAGACTTTTTCGCCGGGCCAGCCTTCGAGCTCACGCTGGTCCTGCAGGAGGAGGGGAACGGTCGCGCTGCCTTGGGCAAGCTTGGGCGGACTGCTGAAGATCTTGCCGGCCAAGGCGGCAGGATCCTGCTCCCAAGGTTTCTCGGCGGTCAACAAGGCGGCGAGGGTCGGGAACTCGCCTTGCAACGATTTGATCTCGGGAGAATCCCGGAGGGCGTCGGCGAATCCGCTGACGGCCGAGAGGGCCGCGAGAAGCAGGAAGAGTTTCGTCAAGCAAGGGCGCATGGTGTGACTGGGCGGATTGGTTGGTTACGCGACGACTACGCCGGTAGGCTTGGGCGGTGGTTGCGCTGCTACTTCGAGGGGGCGAGCGAGGCCGCCGGGGTGCTGACACCTGCCTCAGTTCGCTTCACTTCCTGGATGGTGCCGTCTGCGTTGAAGTGGAGGTACTCGGCGCACACGTGGCGCTGGGGTGTGGCGCATGGAGAATCGGTTTTGAGCCAGCGGTGGTAGAACATGATCCACTGGCCCTTGAACTCGACGATCGAGTGGTGGTTGTTGCTCTCGCCCTCTTCCGCCATGATCACGCCCTGGTACTTCCATGGACCCTTCGGGGAGCGGCCCATGTAATAGGAGATCTTCCGGTTGTTCTCTGCCATCGTGAAATAGTAGATGCCCTGGCGCTTGAAGACCCACGGACCTTCCATTTTCGGTTCATGGCCGCCCATGTCCATGGCGATGAAGTCACCCTGCACACTGCGCATATCATCGGCCATCTCGCGGACCTGCCAGTCAATGCCATGTCCGTGGGCGTAGATATAGGCCTTGCCGTCGTCATCGACGAAGAGGCAGGGATCGTTCGCATAAGGCGTCCGCCAGAGCGGTCCCCCGATTACGTCCTTGAAGGGACCGGTGGGGGAGTCGCTCTCCGCGATGCCAATGCCCATCCACTTGGTGCTCTTCTCCGGATTGACGCGATCCTTGTGTCCGGTGCCGACGGGAAAGCAGAAGTAGTATTTCCCGTTCTTGTAGGCGGCATCGGGCGCCCAGGCGTAGTTGTCCGCCCAGGACAGGTCCTTCACGGACAGGACGGCGCCATGGTCCTTCCAGTTGATCAGATCGCCGGAGGAAAACACGTGCCAGTCTTTCATCCAGAAATCCTGCTGACACTCTTCGTCATGCGACGTGTAGAGGTACATCCGGCCATCGGCCCAGACGTGGCCGGACGGATCGGCAGTCAGGATTTTGCTGCCGAAATTGAGGGGATTCTGGGCGTGGCCCATGAGCCCGACCAGAAGGAAGAGGCCTGAGGCGCAGAGAGTGGAACGAGCAATCATGGGCACGGGGCTCAGCGGATGGTGACGATCACGCGCTGATAGCGGGTGAGGACGGGTGAACCGCTGTCGGTCACCTCGCAGATGATGTGCACGGTGTCACCGCTGACCGCGTCAAGCGGTGCCACAAAGGAAGCCTCGGGTGCGTCCGCGTGGGCGATGTTGACGGCGCCCGAGTAGGTGTCGGCCTCGGCGTATTGCCACCACCGGAAGGTGAGCTTGTTTCCGTCCGGGTCGCTGGTGCCTTGGGCGCTGAGTTTCACCGTCTCCCCCGGTTTGGCGGTCAGATCGTTCGCGTGGGCGAGCACGACCACCGGGGGATGGTTGGCTTCGGCAAAGGGCTTCACGCACCAGTCGGCCCGGGCGGCAAAATCGTTTTGGAGCGCCGCGATCCAGCGCCACTGCGGCTTCAGATACGCGATGAGTTCCGCGTCATTCGGGATCTCCTTCTTCAACCGGGTGCGCCCCCAGGCGTTGGACGTGTACCAGCGGCCCTCGGGGTATTGATAGCCGGGTTCGGCCACCGGATCGAGCCAGGTGTTCTCGCGAACCTTGACGAAACGGCCGCCCCAACCGCCAAAGCCGGGCGACTCCAGGCTGCGCAAGCCCGTCGGGATGGTGTGGAAAAAGGCGGGCGAATCCCCCTCGGAGCGGAAGTCGCCCTCGTCGAAACCGGTTTCGCCGGCCAGGTGGCCTTTGTAGAGGGCGGTGAGCGGACCGCGGCCCACCGTGATGTTGGCCTTCATCCAGGAGCCGACCAGGTAAGACTGTTCGTGGGCGGGCAGGTATTTTTTCCAGTGATAGAAGAGCGCAATGAACTGGTCGGAAATGATCGTCGGGATGTTGAACTTGCCCCAATGCGGGCGGATGTAGCTCTGGTAGGTGCCGTCCTGCTCCCAGATGAAGTAGAAACGGATTTTCTGGGCGACCGCGGCCATTTTGTCCGGGTGCTGCTCCTCGATGGTCTTCAGGGCGCGCGCGATGGTGTTGGTGCCGCCCCAGGCCTGGATCCAGATGGGGCGAGGGTCGGATTCATCCAGGAGCACCTCGACGATGCGCTGGGACCCGGGCGTGACCTCGTCCATCTCGCCCTCGGCCTTGACGTTGCCAAGGAGCGTGCGCGCTTGCAGGAAAGCCGGCGTGGGGTAGCGCGGGTCGTGCTTGATCAGGTTTGGGTAGACCTCGGCGTAGGCCTTCAGGTAAGGCTGGGCCCAATCGTCTCCCGCCCATTTGTGACCCTGCCAGTGGTACTGCGAGCTGGAGGTGATGATGCCCTCGACGTCCCACTCGTTGACGTAGAGAAGGAAGCGAACCATCGAGCACTCGTCATCGATCTCGCCGTCGCTGGTCACGAGGACACGCGGCTTCGGTGAGGGCGTGCCGGCCATCGAGGCCAGAGCCGATGGGATCAGCAGCACGGCCAGACTGCAGATGACGAGTCCCTGCCACCGGCTGAGCCACTTCAGGGTCAGGGTGTGAGCAGGAGCGGTTTGGCGGTGATCGCGGGCGATGGCGGTCCCGCGCGGCGCAGATTCATGGCGACTAAGCGTGCTGGCTTTCATGGGTATGGGATCAAGGGGTCGGAAAGGGGCACCGAAGGGTCGGGCAGGCCGGGGCGGCCGCGGGGTCGAGGCGGCAAAGATAGCCCGCTTTGGGCCAAGAGTCTGCCTGCCTTCCGTGGGATTCTGCCGGAATACTAATAAACAGGCTCAATAAATCAAAGGATGGGTGCATTCCTATTCCTGAGATGGAACGAAGGCCGGAGATACCGGTGGCGGGCGGTCAATGCACGATACTTAACGAAGCGAGTGAACCTAAAAAGCGCAGTTGAAACACAGAGGTCGCAGAGAGCGCGGAGAGGTAATCCATCAATTCCACCCAGAAGTCGAATCACCTGCGAAGTGAATGTCTTTGAGACGATCAATCTGCCTCATCTTTCTGCTTTTGTGTTTTTTGTGCTTCTTGTGGCCAATCCTTATGCGGAATTCAGGGTGCATGTCGGTGGCAAAGCCTGCAAAAGAGGCCTCCTCTGATCTATTGTGACTTACATCATTGAGCCACACTGGGCACGGCCTGCTTGCGCTGGCTCCCAAAACACCCCGCCCGGTCGGGCACCCGTTCGACGTGGCTCACGACCCCGGCCCTCTTCCTAAAGGGGATTGCAAGACGCTATGAGCCAAAATTCAGCAGATGAGTGGGGACACCGAGGTCACGGAGTTGAAGCCGGATCCATTCAATCAGGGGCCACCACGAAATGCACGAAATGAACAAATAGTCCCCATGGATACGGTCTCATTGCAGCAACCATTCAGTGACTCCATCTAACCACGATTGAGAACGTCCTGTGGGTGCGCCTTTCGTGTGCTTCGTGTCTTGCGTGGTGGAATCCGACGGTATCGTTCCGGTTGGAGAAAGGGTTCACCGAGAGTGGTTGGTCGAACGGGGCCACTGCCAGACGGGTGATGGTGGCAGCCTTGAAGGATGTGCAGGCGTGGCGGTTGCCTTGGAGCAGCGCGAGGTCGCGCTGGCGTCATTCGTGCTCGCGGTAGCTGACCGGTCCCTTGGCCTTCGGCACGAAATGATAGGTGCGCAGCTTGTACTGGATCTCGAAGGCGGGGTTCTCCAGGAGGCGGATCACCTCGGCGCCGGCGAGCATGACCGGTCCGTAGCCGTGGAGCGCGGAGACGCTGACCGGGCGATGGTAGTAGTAGACCTGGTCACTGGCGAGCGTGGTGCCGACGCAGGTGCCCTCGACCTGACCCGCCGCGTTGACGCGGGTGGACACCCCCATCCAACCGGCGAGAGCGACCGAGCCATAGGTGGTCGGACTGATCCAGCCACGATTGACGGCATGGGCGAGGCCGTAGACAAACATGGCGGAGGCCGAGGTCTCCAGGTACGAGTCGTTGCGGTCGATCATCTGGTGCCAAAGGCCGGAGTTGCCGTCCTGGTATTCCGCGAGACCGCGCAGCAGGTTTTCCAGACGGGCACGCACAGGCTCGAAACCGGGGTGATCCCGGGGCAGCACGTCGAGGAGATCGCACATCGCGACGACGACCCAGCCATTGGCGCGCCCCCAAAAGAAATGCGGCGCCTTGGGGTTGTGCAGGTGCAGACCGTGGGTGAGGAGGCCCTTTGCCGGATCGTAGAGATGGTCGTGCATCTGCCCGGCCTGGCGGACCGCGTCGTCGTACCATTTACTGTCGCCGGTGAGCCGGCCCATCTCGGCCAGCGCGGGGATGCTCATGTAGGCGTCATCGGCCCAGAGCGACTCGGGCTGCGGCCGCTGGCGGGCAAGGGTGCCGTCGGCCAGGCGGAACTGCTTGTTCAGGATAAAATCGCTCCAGACCTTGATCTGGTCCTGGTTGGCCGGGCCCACCCCGGCAAGCGTGGCGCGAATGAGGGCGGCGCACATCGAGCCGGAGTCGTCGAGGGAGCGGGGATCGAGCGCGCGGTGAAAGGCGTTGCGGCGGTCCAGATGGTAACGGGATTCCAGATCGCGGAAATAAGGCAGCCAGTCGTGAAAGAACTGCATGTGGCGGGCCGTGAAATTCCGGAACGCCACGTCGCCCGTGACGGCGCTCGCGCTGAGCATGCCGGCGTGGACGACGCCCATCTCGTAGGAGAAGGGGTTGAAGGTGTCTTCGCCCCCGGTGAGGGTGGCCGTGGCCACGGGCAGCGATCGGTCGGTGATCTCCCCACCGGTCTTGCTATCGATGATCCGGTTTGGCGTGGCGGTCTCGAGGTAGCCCCGGATGCGTTGCAGCACGTCGACGATCTCCGGTTTCGTGGGCATCTGATAAGGGATCGCATACGTTCCCTCGCCGGCGTCCGACTTGCTGGGGTTGTCCCGATTGCGATAAGGCAGCCCGGCACCGGAAGCCGGGCCGGCAGAGAGCAAGGTGGCCAGCATCAGGACCAACGCCGGCAAAGTGACCTTGAGCGAGGGGAATGATTTCATGGGGAGGAAGCGATATGGGATTGGCGAGGGGGTAGACGGCGCAGAGGAATCGAATGGAAACGGCCAGCCGGCCGGCCACGTTGTCAGGGAACGACGTCGATGATCACGCGTTGGTACCGGGTAAGGCGAGGCTTACCGTGGTCCGTGACGGCGAGGATGATGTGCATTGTGCCGTTGCGCAGCACGCGGTCCGTGGGGACGGTGAACCAGGCCTGGGGTTGATCAAAGTTCCGGATCTCGACGGGCTGGCCTGAACGGGCGTTGGAGGTCGTGAACGTGCCGGCCTCGCCATAGTAGAACCACTCGTAGGAGAGGGCATCGCCGTCGGGATCGGTCGAGCCCTCGGCACTCAGTTCCACGCGCTGCCCGGGCTTCGCGGTGAGGGTGGCGGGATGACCGAGTTTTGGCACGGGCGGATGGTTCGCCCCGGCGTAGGGCTTGATTGTCCAATCCATGCGGGCGGCAAAGTCGTTCTGGTAGGCGGCGCGCCAGCGCCAGATGGTTGCGTGGTTGCTGGTGTGCCAACGGCCGTCCACGCCAAGGACCTCGTCACGGGCATCGGTCCAGAGCGGGCGCGTCTCAGGTTCCAGAAACCACTTCTCGGTGCGGGGGGTGTAGAGTTCGTAACGGCCGCCCCAGCCACCCCAGTCGGGATGCTCCGGGGCATTCAGGCCATTGTTGATGAGCCCGAGGAAACTCGGGGTGTCGCCTTCCATCAGGTACTCCATGTGCGGGTACTGCGCACCGAGCGGACCCTTTTTGCGGATGTTCCGATCGAGCCAGGGATTGTCCACGATGCTGTGGTCGGCACCGGTGAAGCGGGCATGAAAGTTGTCGCCGCTGATGCCGCTCCAGGTGGCGAAGTGGTAGGCACCGCCCGCGTGGGTGCCAGGACTGGCGATGTAGAACAGGTCGGGGAAGTTCTTCCGGATCCACGGACCGCTGTCGTCCTGGTCGGAAATGGTGTAGACCCGCAGCTTCGCGACGAATCTGGCGAGATCACCCGGCGAGCGACTGGCCCGGACTTTCCACAAGGCCTGTGCGAGCACGTTGGGTCCGCCCCAAACCGTCACCCACAGGGGGCGGGGATCGTCGCGATCCGCCGCGGCAATCAGCAGGTCGGATCCCGCCGAGTCCATGCCTTCACCGACCGCGTGCATGCCGTAGTCGGGCCGACCCTCGCGAACGAGGGAAAGCAGGTGGTCAGCCGTCGGATACCCCGGCTCGTGCAGGAGCAGGTTCGCCTGCACCTTGCCATAAGCCCCGACAATTTCGCGGATGCGCCATGCGGCGGTCTTTTTCTGTTGGTGGATGGAGGTCGTGGCGACGAGACCTTCCACGTCGAACTGGTTGGCGTAGGTCAGGAAACGCACCATCGACATGGCGTCGTCCGGTTCGTTCTCGATGTCGGTGAGGACGAGCACCCGGGGCTTTTCCGCCGGCGCGAGCACCGGCAGGCAGCAGGTTGCGAGCAGGAGAAAGAAATGGGAAAGTTTCATGGCGTCGGAGAACGGCCGGATGGGTGCGCCGCCGGAATCAGGGTGTGACGGTCACGATGACGCGTTGGTAGCGGGAGAGGGCCGGGGTGCCCTTGTCGGTGATACGGAGGATGAAATGCAGCGTCTCGGGCTTTTCCACCTGCGGGGCCTTGACGTTGAAACGATCGGCGTTCTCGGCGCCCCCGGAGGTCAGCAAGGACTTGTAGCTGCCGGCCTCGGGATAGTGAAACCAGAGGAAACTGATGCTGTCGCCGTCCGGATCGCTGCTGCCGTAGGCGTCGAGATTGATGTCCTGGCCCGACCGGACAGTGATCCGGTCAGGATGATTCAGATGGGGGACGGGCGGGTGGTTGGCCCCGGCATAGGGCTTCGTGGTCCAATTCATGCGGGCGGCGAAGTCGTTCTGAAAGTCATCGCGCCAACGCCAGAGGGTGACTTGGTTACCGGTGAAGGTGCGGTCACTCCGTTTCACCGCGCGTTTCTGGTCATTGGGGAGATAGGGTCGGTAAGCGTCGGACGCGTTGGTCCAGATCGGACGGGTCTCGGGCTCGGGCACGACGATGGAAGAACTGTCGCCGATCGTTGCGAAGGCGGGGGTGGAGACCTCGTAGCGGCCGCCCCAGCCGCCCCAATCGGGATGATCCGGAGCATTCAGGCCGTTCGGAATGAGGCCGAGGAAGGAGGGCGTGTCGCCCTCCATGCCCCAGGCGACGTCGGGATAGACGGCGCCGAGGGGGCCGTGGTTTTGCTGGATGTTTTTCGCCAGCCAAGGGTTGCTGATGGAAGTGTTGTCGATGCCCTCGTAGGTGTTGTTGATCGCGATCCAGGTTGACTGGCCGTAATCGTCGCCGGGCGTGACGATGTAAAAGAGATCCGGGTAGGTGCGGCGCATCCAGGCGCCGCTGTCGTCCTGGTCGGAAATCGTGTAGACCCGCAGCTTCGCGACCAGCCGCTTCACCTCCTCGGGGGTCTTGGTGCGGCTGATCTTGTGCAGGGCCTGGGCCAGGGTGTTGGCGCCGCCCCAGACGGAAATCCACAGCGGACGGTCGTCCGCCTTTTCGAGCACCTGAATGATCCAGTCCGAGCCCTCGGAATCCATGCCCGCGCCAACGCCGGTCATGCCGTATTTCGGCAGACCCTGCTTCACCACGCTGCGCAGGGCTCCGGCGGTCGGGAAGCCGGGCTCATGCAGGAGAAGGTTAGGCTGCACTTTCTCGTAGGCGTTGAGAATTGTTTGGATGAAATCCGGTCGGATGCGGTTTTGTTGCCAGCAGGAGGTCGTCGCGACAAGGCCCTCGATGTCGAGCTCGTTGGCGTAAAGCAGCAGGCGCACCAGCGACTGCTCGTCGTCGGGATCAGCCCCCATGTCGGTGAGGACAAGGACGCGGGGTTTGGCCACGGTGGCGAAGGAGAGAGTCGCGGACAGCAGCGTGAGGAGCAGGATTTTGATGCGGGAGGACATGGGACGGGGAGTTGGACCGGAGGGGCCAGGCAACGAAGCCTGTTTGACCTCACAAGATGTCGAAGACGATACGCTGATAAGCCACCAGTGGCGGCGTGCCATCGTCGGTGACCTCCAGGACAATGTGGACCTGTTTGCCGGGCTCGTTCGGCACCACGAAGCTGGCTTGGTCAAGTGAGTCGTGGTTACGGATGGTCACGGCGGTGGTGGCGGAGTCGGCCTCGGTGTATTGCCACCAGCGGGACCGGAGCTGGTTGCCGTCGGGATCGGTGGCGGTGGCGGCAAGCGTTACGGTTTCGCCCGGTTTGACCACGCGATTGAGGCTCCCGATCACGCGGGGGACCGGCGCATGGTTGGCGTCCTTGTATTCCCGCACGCACCAGTCGGCGCGTGCGGCGAAGTCATTCTGCAGGACATCAGACCAACGCCATTGCGGCCGGAAGTATTCGCGGCGCTGCTCCGCGGTGGTCTGGGATCCTTCCCGCAGGCTGTTCCGTCCCCAACCGGTGTTGCCCGACCAGCGGCCCTCGGGGTAAACGTAGCCGGGCACCGGCACCGGATCGAGCCAGGTGTTCTCCCGAACGCGGACGAAACGACCGCCCCAACCGCCGAAGCCGGGCGACTCCAGGCTGCGCAGGCCGGTGACGATGGTATGGATGAAAGCCGGAGAATCCCCTTCCGACCGGAAATCGCCATCGGCGAAGCCTTGTTCGCCCTCGTGGTGGGCGGGGTAAAGGGAGCAGAGCGCCCCGTGGTTCTGCAGAATGTGGCTCTTCATCCAAGCCCCCTCAAAATAGGGCTGCATCTCCACGGGCTGTACCTGTTTCCAGCGATACGCGATCGCCTCGAACTGGTCGCAGATGATCGTCGGGATGTTAAACTTCCCCCAATGCGGCCGGATGTAATCCTGATAGGTCGAATCCTGTTCCCAGATAAAGTAGAAGCGCAGCTTGGCGGCGACCTCGCTCATGCGGTCAGGGTGGTGCTCCTCAATGGTCTTGAGCGCACGGGCGATGGTGTTGGTGCCGCCCCAGGCTTGGATCCACACCGGACGGGCGTCGGACTGGTCGAGCAGCACCTTCACGATCAGCTGCGAGCCAGGGGTCACCTTCTCCATTTCGCCCTCGGTCTCCACGTTGCCGAGCAGGGTGCGCTCGCGCAGGAATTCCGGGGTGGGATAGGCCGGGTCGTGCTTGATCAGATTGGGATAGACCTTGGCGTATGCATCCAGGTAGGGCTCCATCCAGTTGTCGCCGGGCCAATTGTGTCCGTGCCAGTGATACTGCGAGCTGGAGGTCACAATGCCCTCAACATCCCACTCGTTCGTGTAGAGGAGAAACCGGACCAGCGAGCACTGGTCGTCGATCTCACCGTCACTGGTCACGAGAATCCTTGGCCTCTGCGACGAGGCGTCGGCGAGGCGTTCGGCGGGCGCCGCACCAGCGGGCGGCAACGTGGTCAGCGCGAGCAGGCCGGCGCAGGCGAAGGTGAGCATCCCGGGGGTGGAATTTGCGGGCATGGGCTGGAGTTGGTTGGTGGCGGAATCCGGGTGATTACGGCAGATGCTGTCGCTTGCGCCAGGCGGGATAGTCCTCGGCGAGGAGTTTGGCCGCCCAAGTACCATGGTAACTGTAGCCGCTGCGGCGCTCGTAGCCGATCTCGCTGAAATCATAGTGGAACTCCGAATCGCGATCGAGGTAGAGCGGACGGTTCGTGCCGAGTTCATAGAAGCGGGCCCACAACGGCGGGCCGGCCGGGTCCTTGACCAACCAGTGTTCCGTCCGGCCATCGGCACCGCGCTTGCTCTCGAGCCGCACCCCGCGCAGGACGACGGCGTTCAGCCAATCGACCGCGCCCTCGATGGCTGCAATGATCTCCGGGGTGGACTGCTTGATCGACATGAGAAACCGGACGATTCCCACCGTTTCGCCGCCGGAGAGCGAGGGCGGCTCGTACTTGCGGGCCCAGGCGGGTTCCAGGGTTTTCTCGTCATGTTGCGCGCACCATGCGGTCAGCTTGCCGTTCTGCCTGATTTGGGTCTTGAGAATGCAGTCAATACCCCGGGCAACGGCGTCAGCCGCCTTGGTCCGCAGACCGGGGTCGGTGAAGGCATAGGGCGCGCGGCCCTCGGCCACGTCCCGCAGCGTTTCCAGGGTGTTGATCATCGCGCCATCGTTGTAGGTGATGTGGGAGTAGTAACCCTTGCGGAGCGGGTAAAACTGGGGGAAGCCGCCGTTCGGGTACTGACTGGCCAGGAGATAGGCGATGCCGCGCAGGCAGGCATCGCGGTATTTGGCTTCCTGCGTGCCCTGATACACCAGCGCGAGGAAGTGCATCGGCACCGTCGTGGCGTTGTTGTCGATGGTGTTGGCCTTGCCCCCTTGCTCGATCGCGGCCAAAGCCTCCGGTGTGGCCGGAGCGAGCAGATCGGTGTTCTTGGGCCAGGCCCCGTGGACCGATTGATAGAGCAGCACCGCGTCGGCCGCGGCGCGCGCCTCCGCCGAGGCATACCAATCGGCCTTCTGTTTCAGGAGGGCGTTGCCCCATTTGAGCGGCGCGGCCATGGCCGGGAGCGCGACGGTCAGCAGGATGGTGGCGAGGAGCTGGCTGGGGGAAATTTTCATGGGGTGGACGCGGAGGAGGCCGGAATCCGGCAATGTTCGAGGCGGCTGGCAAAATCGTTGAGGAAGGCTTCGCGCCACTGGTTAACGGTCTTGGCGCCCTGATGCGAACCTTCGCTGAATTCAGGGGCAGGATCATCGGTCCACCAATGGGGATAGCGCGCGGACGGATGTTGTGCACGATCCGCGGCGGGCATGCGGGACGTGAACGCCCCGGTTTGTCCATCCAGCGCAGGGAAGGTGCTCTTGATGGTGTACGTCCAGGACTTCGCCTCCTTGGGGGAAAAAAGGAAATGCCAGACACCGCTCGCCGTCATGTAACCGGCGAATTCCTGTCCGTCGACGACGAGGGTGGCCTTGGTGCCGGCCGGCGCCGGAGCGGCGGGTTGATAGACAAGGTCGACGATGGCGAACGTCTCCACCTCGTCCTTGGCCGTGGGTGGAGAAGTGAAGGTGTAGCGCGGGCGGTCCCACGCGCGCACATAGCGACCGCCCCAGTTGCCGCTGGCGGCGGGATTTTCCGGGTCTGCGCCCAGCACATAGGTGAGCGAGGGACTGTCGCCCATTTTCACCTGAGGAGCGATGGAAGTGAAGTAGTCACCGAGGGCGCCGTGTCCTTTGACGCGGGTCGCGACAAATGCCGCGTTGCCCAGGCTGCCGGCCTGGTTGCCGCCGGTGAAGAAGCCGCGGTAGGTGGAGTTGCTTTCAATGATCCAAAGGTCGGGATGTTCGCGCGCGATGTAGTCGTAGGCCGTGGTGGACCATTTCTTGTTGGGCCCTCCGATCCAGTAGACGCGGAGGTTTTCCTTGATCGAGGGATCATCATGCAGGGCCTGGGCGAGGTCGTCGATGCCTCCCCAGATAAGCAGCCAAAGCGGTCGCGGATCCTTGCGCCGGGCGCATTGGATGATCCAGTCCGAGCCCTCCGTGCGCTCACCCCAGCCGCGCAGATCGGCGGAGTCCGATCCTCCCTGTTTGGCAAGACTGCGCAGCGAGTCCGGCGTCGGATAAAGATCCGACCAGGTGCGCAAGTGGGGATAGTCCTGTTCGTACACCGAGATGATCTTGAGCAGGTTGTCGCGGCGATGGCGGGCCTCGCCCCAGGGGGAGGCAATCATGCCCTCGAGGTCGATCACGTCGGCCGTCACGAGCAGGTGGACCAACGACTGAAAATCATCAAAATCGGTGCCCCCGATGTCGGTGGAGACAACAACCCGCGGCCGGGGCGCCGGGCTGGCACCCGGCTTGGTGGCGCAACCGCCCAGGTTGGGCAGGCAGCAGACAAGTGCGAGGGACAGGCAGAGTCTGTTCACCATGATCAGGAATCGCGTCCGCGGGAGTTCATCTTGTCCAAGGCCACGGCCAGCAAGATGACGAGGCCCTTGACGACCTGTTGCCAGAAGGGTGAGACGTTGAGGAGGAAGAGACCGTTGTTGAGGACGCCGATGATGAGACAGCCCAGGACCGTCCCGGCCACGGAGCCGCGTCCGCCGGAAAGCGAGGTACCCCCGATGACGACGGCGGCGATGGAATCGAGCTCGTAGCCAAGGCCCGCGTTGGGCTGGGCGGAGTCGAGACGGGCGGTGACGATCAGGCCGGCGACGCCGGCGAGCGCGCCGGCGAGGGTGTAAACGGCGATCTTGATCCGCCCGACATTCAGGCCGGTGAGGCGCGCGGCGCGCTCGTTGCCGCCGACCGCATACAGATGGCGGCCGAAGCGGGTGCGCTTGGTGACCACGACAAAGACCGCGGTCAGCGCGAGCATGATCCACACCGGCATCGGCATGCCGAGGAAGGCCCCGGTGCCCAGGCGGCCGAAATCATCTCCGAGCCCCGTGAGCGGAAAACCGCCCGTCCAGAGCATCGTCAGGCCGCGGGCGATACTGAGCATGCCGAGGGTGGCGACGAAGGGAGGGAGTTGAAAGCGGGTGATGGCAAAGCCGTTGGCCCATCCGAGTCCGCCGCCCACGATGAGGCCCGCGAGAATGGCGCCCATCGTCGTGAACTTCAGGGCGACGTCGAGGGCGGGGATGCCGATGCCGTTCTTGAGCAGGCCGGCGGCGACCGCTCCGGCCAGGGCGAGAATGGCGCCGACCGAGAGATCGATGCCGCCGCTGAGGATGACCAGGGTCATGCCGATCGACAGGCAAAGATTGACGGAGATCTGGCGCAGGATGTTCCAGCCGTTGTCCGCGGTCAGGAAGTGGTCGGAGAGCAGGCTCAGCGCGAGCACCATGAGGGCCAGCGCCAGGAGGGAGCGGAAGCGGGCGAAGAAGGCGGCGTATTTGGAAGCGTTCATGTCAGCAGGCGGCGGAGGCAACAAGGTCGGGGAGGGCGGCGTGGAGCACGCGTTCCGGCGTGGCTTCGGCGCGGGTGAGTTCGGCGGTTTTGCGGCCCTCACACATGACGAGCACGCGGTCGGCGAGAGCCAGGATTTCGGGCAGTTCGGACGAGACCACGATCAGGCCGAGGCCGAGGCGGGCCAGTTCGTCGATGAAGGCGTAGATCTCGCGCTTGGCGTTCACGTCGATGCCGCGGGTCGGCTCGTCGAGGAGCAAAATCTTTGGGTCGGTGGCGAGCCACTTGGCGAGAATGACCTTCTGCTGGTTGCCGCCGGAAAGGTTGACGATGAGCTGGTCGAGGGAAGGGGTCTTGACCCGGAAGCGCTCGATGTACGGCGTGACGTAGGCGGTCTCGCGCGTCTCGCTCACAAAGCCGCCGCGCAAGGTGCGCTCGAGGCTCGCGAGGCTGGCGTTGGCGGCGACGCTCATCGGGAGCACCAGGCCGTCACGCTTGCGATCTTCGGGGGCGAGCGCGAGACCCGCGGCGATGGCGTCGGCCGGGGACTTGAAAGCCACCGTGCGGCCCTCGACGCTGAGCGTACCGGTGGCGCGGCGCGGATGCAGGCCGAAGAGGCTCTCGAGCAACTCGGTGCGACCGGCGCCGACCAGGCCAAAGATCCCGAGCACCTCGCCCCGGCGAAGACTGAGGGAAACCTTTTCGACCAGAAACGGCCGGCCCACGCCTTCGCCGGGCAGCGAAAGGGCTTCGGCCTTCAGAATCTCGTCTCCGAGCTGGGCCGGGGATTTCTGGAACAGCTCCTTGGATTCACGTCCCGCCATCAGGCGCACGATGGACTCGCGGGTGAGGTCGGCGAAGAGGGCTTCGCCGACGACCCGACCGTCGCGGAAGATCGTGACGTCGTCGCAGATGTGCGCGAGTTCGTCGAACTTGTGGGTGATATAGATCAGGCCCACGCCCCGTTTCTTGAGGTCGGCGATGACACTGAAGAGGACCTGCACCTCGTGGGAGGAAAGGGAGGAGGTGGGTTCGTCGAGGATGAGCACCTGGGCGTCGGCGGACACCGCCCGCGCGATCTCGACGAGTTGCTGCTGGCCGACACGCAGATCGGCGATGAGCGCGGTGGGCTCGACTTTGAGATCGAGCCGGGCCAGCACGGCAGCCGTGTCGGCATTGAGGCGGCGATAATCGATGAGGCCCGAGGCCGTGCGCGGCTCGCGCCCGAGGTAAACGTTCTCCGCTACGGAAAGGTGGGGGATGAGACTGAGCTCCTGGAACACGATGCCGATGCCATGGGCCTGGGCGTCGAGCGGACGCGAGAAGCGCACCGGCTGGCCGTCGACCCGGATCGTCCCGGCGTCGGGCGGAAAGACGCCGGACAGGATGTTCATCAGGGTGGACTTGCCGGCCCCGTTCTCACCCAGGAGAGCGACCAGGCGGCCGGCGCGGACCTTGAGGGCGACGCCGCTCAGGGCACGCACGCCCGGAAAGGATTTCTCGATGCCTTCGGCCTCGAGCAAAATCGTGCCTTCTGCTTTCAAGGATGAACCTCCGCCTTCACCGGAATCACTTTCAACAGCGGTTCGCCGGTGGCGGGCACGGACTCGGGCGCCTCGGCGCAGCCGATAAACGTTACCTCGGTGCCGGCCGTGGCCTGCGCGCGCAGGGTGGGGATGACGTTCTTCTCCACGAGGGCGTTGAGCTCCGCCGCGAGGGCGTTGAACTCGGTGAGGCCGGGAAAGGAATTCACATCGAGCAGACCGCAGCCGTCGCGCACGGTGTTGCCGAAGACCGGCCCGGTGCGGAGTGCGATCACGTTGGCGGTGTCACCGTCGAGCGCGATCTGCACGAAGCTGCGGTCGACAGAGACCACGCGACCGCGGCCCCGGACAAAATAGTACGCGGTGCCAAGACCGGATGAACGGGCGAACTTGGTGCGCGCCGCCGCGGGATCGGCCCGCAGGGCCGAGACGACTTGCGCCGCTTCGGAAGCCTGTCCGGCAGCCGCCGGCAAATCTTTTTGCCAAATCTGCGCGGCGGCTGCCGAGGGATCGAATGCGGCGCTCCCTGCAGACCCCCCTATGGGTAACCCCTGGGTCTTGAGCGACACCACTCGAAAGGGTGGAAAAAACCAAAGCAGTCCGGCCGCGGCGACCGCCAGGCCGGCGAGCACCACGGTGCGTGCCTTGCGGGAATCAGGGCTTGCGGCCATAGTCGCCGAATTTGTCAACGTTGCTGCGGGTGACGAGCTCGACGGCCACGGGGACGCGTTGCTGGAAGTTGCGCTCGCCCTTGAGGTACTTGTCGGCGTACTCGGCGGCGGTCTTGGCCATCGTCTTCGGGAACTGCATGACGGTCGCGGTGATCTTGCCGTCGGCGACCGAGCGGACCACATCATCGTCACCGTCGAAGCCGAACACCTTCACCTTGGAAGCCTTGCCCGCGGCGAGCAGCGCCTGGTAGGCGCCCATGGCCATCGCGTCGTTGCCGCAGAACACGGCGTCGATGTCGGGGTTGGATTGCAGAATCGATTCCAGGACCTCGAGGGCCTTGCTGCGGTCGAACTCGGCGCTTTGCTGCGAGACCATCTTCAAGTCAGGGAAACGGTCGACCACGCTGTGGAAGCCCTTGGAGCGGTTCCAGGTGTTGGTGTCGGCCACGATGCCGAGGAGCTCGACATATTTGCCCTTCTCGCCGACCTGTTCGACGAAGTATTGGCCGAGGGCGACGCAGCCGGAATAATTGTCAGAGAGGATCTGGGAAGTGGCGGCGTCGTTGGCCTCGATCTCGCGATCCATGCAGAACACCGGAATGCCGGCGGCCTTGGCCCGGCGTACGTTGGCGATCGAGCCCTTGGCGTCCGTGCAATTGAAGAGCACTGCGCCGTAGCCGGAAGAAATGAGATTGTCGAAGTGCTGGGATTCCTTGGCGGGGTCGTTCTGGGAGTCGAAGATCGTGGCTTCATAGCCCAGCTCCTTGGCGCGGTCGCGGGCGGTTTCGGCGAGCACGACAAACCAGGGATTGTTCAGCGTCGATACCACCACGGCGACCCGCATGGATTTGGCGGCCGGCTTGAGCGCATCAGCCGGAGCGGAGCCGGCGGGGGCGGACGGTTTGCAGGCGGTGAAGAGAAGGCCGAGCAGGAGGCTGGCCGTGGCAAGGATACGGGTTGGGTAGCAGGAGTGCATAGGGGAAGGGGGGGTAGAACTCGAGGGTATGGGGGCGAAAACGCAGAGTGGGGAACCGAAATGCAGCAGCTCTAGGTTAACCGTTCATGATCTTCTGACAAGCAGACGGAGCAGACGGCGGGACAGGACAGCATGGTGGCGCGTGAACGTGGGGTTGAATTGGACTGAGTTGGGGCAGGTAAAATCGAAGCAGGGGCGGTTGACGGAATGTGCCTGGGCGGCACGGGGCAGTGTCGGGTAAAGACTACTCTTTCTCCCGCCGGCAATCTACCGCGTGAATCTCATTTATTGATGGTATTGTAAGATTGAGTTTTGCGTCGATGAGCGGTCATTCGCCGGTGCCAGGTCACTCCGATCAGCGGACAATCCTGGGTTTTCGCCGAATGCACGGGACGAAAATGGACGGACTGATTGACCGGCACCCCGGCCATTGCTAGGCATCGGTCCACCCCGCCGAAATTGGCCAATTTCCGATGATAACCCGCTTTGTTTCCCGCCGCCCTGTTCTGTTTCCTGCCACGGTGCCAGGCGTGCTCAAGCAGCCCGGCACCCGTTTGGCCCACACGTTGCGCTGGGCGCTGGTTGCGATGCTCCTTGCTGCCGGCGGATTCACGAGTGCGGCGGAGATCTGGGTGTCCCCGGATGGCGTGGATGGCAATCCCGGCACCAGGGAGCAACCGGTAGCCAGTCCGACCCGGGCTTTGCGGATGGGGCGGGAACTGCGGCGGTTGCGCGATCCGGCGGCGGCGAATGGCGTTCGCATCGTGCTGCGGGAAGGTGAGTACGCATTGGTCGAACCCCTTTTGGTGCGGCCGGAGGACGGCGGTACGGCGTCGGCCCCGACTGTGTTGGCGGCGGCTCCGGGCGAACGGCCGGTGTTCAGCGGCGGGCTGGCCATCACCGGCTGGCGCAAGGCAACCGAGGCCGTGCCGGGCTTGCCCGCGGCAGCGCGCGGGATGGTGTGGGTGGCGGACGTACCGCGGCACAATGGCCGCGTGCCGGAATTCCGTCAGCTGTGGGTGGACGGACGCAAGGCGGTCCGCGCCCGCACTCCCGGTGAAGGAAACATGACGCGCCTCGCGGGTTGGAATCGCCAGGAGCGGGCCGCCTGGATTCCAGCGAACACCCCGGTTCCGCCGCGCCTGGACGGCGTGGAGATGGTGATTTTGCAAATGTGGGAAATCGCCGTGCTGCGCATCCGGACGCACGCGATCGACGGCGATCGGGCCCGCATCACGTTTTGGGATCCCGAGAGCCGGGTTGAGTTCGAACATCCCTGGCCGCAACCGGTGATCGGCGGGGCGAACGGCAATTCCCCGTTCTTCCTGACCAACGCGATCGAGTTCCTCGATGAACCGGGCGAGTGGTATCAGGACCTGGCGTCCGGCCGGGTCTATTATTGGCCGCGCGAAGGTGAGGCACTTGACCGGGCCAAGGTCGTGGTCCCGGTGCTGGAGACTCTCGTGCAGGTCGCGGGCACAGCTGACGGGCCCGTGCAGCACCTGAGGTTCGAAGGCATTGGTTTCGAGTACACCACCTGGCTGCGGCCCTCGCAGCTCGGACATGTCCCGTTGCAGGCGGGCTACTACCTGCTCGATGCCTACGGCCTGAAACCGCCGGGCACGGCGGATTGGCGAAGCCTCGACAACCAGGCTTGGATTGGCCGTCCGCCGGCGGCCGTCCAGGTGACGGGGGCACGCCACGTTCGTTTCGATCGGTGTCGGATCGAGCATGTGGCGGCCAACGGTCTCGATCTGATATCAGCGGTGCAGGACAGCGCGGTCGAAGGCACGGTCTTCCGCGACATCGGGATCAACGGCCTGATGGCCGGAGAATTCTCCTCGGCTGGACGCGAAGCGCATCTGCCCTGGAACCCGGCGGACGAGCGTCTGCATTGCGCGCGACTGCGATTCGCCAACAACCTGCTCACGGATTGCGCCAACGAGGATTGGGGTGGCGTGGCCGTGATGGCCGGATTCGTGCGCGACACGACGATCGAGCACAACGAGATCACCAACACCTCCTACACCGGCATCAGCCTCGGCTGGGGTTGGACGCGCACGCCGAATGCGGAGCGGCGAAACCGGGTGCACGCCAATCTCATCCGCCGCTACGCTACGCGCATGACCGACACCGCCGCCATCTACACCCTCTCAGCCCAACCCGGCACGGTGGTGAGCGAAAACGTGGCCGACGACGTGACCATCAGTCCGTGGGTGCACGATCCGGAGCACTGGTTCTATTACTACGCCGACGAGGGCACGGCCTTCACGGTGTGGCGCGACAACTGGTGTCCCACCGAGCGCTTCCTGCAAAACGCCAACGGCCCGGGTAATCACTGGGAAAACAACGGACCGCAGGTGGACGCGAAGATCAAAGCCGCGGCCGGACTGGAGCCGGCGTATCAGGATTTAAGGTAGAGGCGGTTGCCATTAACCGCCCGGGTTGCCCACGCCAGCAGTACTCTTCACTGAGCTGGGATGGTGCAGCCCGAGACCGCAAAACGCGTTTTAGGGTCTGGGGCTGCATGTGTCCGGCTGAGGCGAAGGTAAAACCAACTGATTTGTGGCCAGGAAGAGGCACGAAGCGATTTGTTGATCCACTATCTCTTGGTCAGCGCGCAAATAGGCGCCTCGAGGGTGCGATCGCGGGCCGTACTTTGGCACCTTTTTGGGGCAACACTTCAGGGTGTTTTCGGCACTTCCAACGTCACCGGCCAGTCATCCGTGCGGAATGGGACGGCCGGCAGTCCGGCGCCGTTGACCAGATTGGGCATGGCGAGTTCGTCCCACGCAAAACGCACGGCCACGGGGTGCGGTACTTCGGGGCTGGAGACAATCACGCCGTGGTTCTTGATGACGGCGGTCGCCGGATAGAAGCGCTGGTCCGCGCCGGCGATCGTGAAACCCGTCAGCGGTTGATTGTCCCGGCTGCGTAGTCCTTCCGCATGTCGGAAAGTGATGCTCAGGTTGCGACCAAACCACGGCCGGTGCAGGCGCAGAAATTGGGGGCCATAAGCGGCCATGGCCGTGCGACCATAGGTGTCGGCGAGGGCTAGGCGGGCGAAACGGAGACCGACATCACGTTTGTTGGTGGGGTGGATGTCCTTGCCGCTGCCGGCGAGGTCCGTGATTACGATGAATCCGGTGTGGCCCACGTCACTGGCCGCCACCTGTGCTTCCCAAAAGGCGGGCAGGGTTTCGGGCGTGAGCTGTTTGGCCCATTTCTTTTGGTGGGAGTAGGCGAAGGGAGCGAGCAAGGCGTAGTAGAAGGGCGCCGTGGGGTCGCCCCAGGCCTGCCGCCAGGCCGCGACGAGGGCCCTTTGTTTGGCGGCGTAGATCATGCCCTCGGCATTCATCACGTTGGTTTCGCCCTGGTACCACAGGAAGCCGCGCAGTGTGAAAGGGACGTAGGGCAAAATCCGCGACTGATAGAGCTCGGTTGCCTGCACACCGGGCACCCAATGGTCGTACTCCACGGACTCCATTCCCTTGAGCAAGGGATCGCTGGCGAACGCCTCGCGCGGCATCCAGGCCTCGATGCGGGTGCCGCCAAAACTGGAGTTGATCAGACCGACGGGGACGCCGAGTTCGCGCTGCAGTTCGCGTCCGAAGTAATAAGCCGCGGCGGAAAACTCGGTGTCGGTCAGGTTCCCGGCATTGCACGGCAGCCAGCGGAGCAGGCTCTCGGAGGACTTGGGCTTGATCGCATGCAGGCCTTGGTAGAGCCGCAGCAAAGGTGTGTCCGAGCGGGCCAGCTCGGCCTCGTAGTCGTCGGTGGGCTTCTGGCCTCTGCGGGGCCCGAGCTGTTTTTCCATGTTGGACTGGCCGGAGCAGAACCAGACCTCGCCGACGAGCACATCGGTGAAGACAAGTTCGTTCTCGCCGCGGATCGTGAGGGTCTGGGGAGTCGCGTTGGCGGCGAGCGGGGCGAGTTTCGCCATCCAGTGACCCGCGGCATCGGCAACGGTCGTCACGGACTGGTCCGCGAAGAGGATACGAATCAATTCCCCCGCGGACGCCTCGCCCCGGATCGCGACCGGTCGGTCGCGCTGCAACACCATGTGGTCGCCAAAGACCGGGGGACAACTGACCGCGGCGTCGAGCGTGACCGCGGACAGCAGAAGCAGGAAGAAGGTGATGAGTTTCATGGGTGGGTTGTACGCAGCGTCAGAGTGGCGGGCTTCAGGCCGCTGGCGGTAGCGGTCAGGGTTACTTTGCCGGGCTTCTGCAGAGTGCGCAGCACCACCAGGGCCCGTCCTTCGAATGCCGCGCGCGGGTTGTCCTGATACGAGGCAGTGCTGGTCAGATCGGCACTGCCGACCGCGGCGATCCGGGCGGGGCCGGTGAATTGGTAGGCAAGTGTGGCGGACGCATCCGGTACGATCCGCCCGGACGCATCGACGACTTCGACGAGGACGAACGCCAGGTCCTGACTGTCGGCCCGGAGCGTGGTGCGATCTGCAGTCAGGCGGATCCGGTCAGGCGCCCCGGCCGTGGTCAACGTGAAGGTTTCGATTTCCCGGCCGCCAGACACGCCCACGGCCCGGAGCGCGCCGGGCTGATAGGGCACAGTGAACACCGTCTTGAATTCCTGGGTCACGGTCGTCGGTTGTTCACCCAGCAAGCGGTCGTTGAGGTAGAGGCGAACAGACTCGTGCCGGGAATAGACCTCGACGCTCAGATTTTTGCCTTCCTGGCCCGGCCAGGTCCAGTGGGCGGCCAGCGGCGGTGGCGCCCACAGCGAGAGATTCCACGGACGACCATCGGGGGTGGGCACGGCCACGGCGGCGTAAAGCCTTTCACCACGGTCCCAGACGATGTTGCGATAATGCGAGAGGGGGCGGCGCGTGCCGATCAGATCGAGATCCCCGGTGGCGCCACCGTGCCAGGGGTAATGCGTGCCCACCCAGTGCGGTTGCACGGCCTCGTCCGGCAGGAAGACCCGGCCGATGCCTGCTTCACCCAGATAATCCAGCGCGCTCCAGACGAAGTCGCCGATGACATAGGGTGATTGCTGCACGATCCTCCAGTTGGCGAAGATCTCGGACTGATAGGATTCCGTCACCATGATGACGCGTTGCGGCAGACGGACGTGGTCGTCGGTGTGGTGGGCGATTTCGTAATTGTAGCCCGCGACATCAAGCGGGGCCAGGACGGGGTCCGCGCCGGCCCATGCGACGTCCCTACCCAGGCCGTTGATGCCGGCGGTCACCGGACGCGAAGAATCCAGTGACCTGACGCGATCGGCGAGCGCGCGGGCAATGGCGGCGCCGCGGGCGTTGCCACGCTCATAGGGCTCATTCCCAATGTCCCACGTGACCACCGAGGGGTGGTTGCGGTCGCGGCGCAGGGTGGCAGTGAGGTCGCGTTCCCACCAGGCATCGAAATTGCGTCCGTAGTCCTGGGCGACCTTTTTGCTTTTCCATCCGTCGAAAAACTCCTCCAGGACGAGCAGGCCGAGGCGGTCACACGCATCCAGAAAGGCCGGGGCCGGGGGATTGTGCGCGATGCGGACCGCGTTGAAGCCGGCTGCGTTGATGAGTTCGGCGCGGCGGGCCTCGGCGCGATCGAAGGCCGCGGTGCCGAGCGGGCCGTTGTCCGTGTGAACGTTGCCGCCCATGAGCTTGAGCGGGATTCCGTTGAGCTCAAAGCCCCGCTCGGCGGACACCCGAACGGTGCGCACGCCGAAAGCCAAGGACCCTTCATCAACCGTGGTTCGGCCCTGTTTGAGCTGAAAAGCCACGCGATAAAGCGTCGGGGCATCGGGCGACCAAGGGCGCGGGTTGGGCACCTCAAGGAGCAGGTCAACGGCGAGTTCCCCATGGGCGGGAATCGTTCCCGTGGCCGATCCGCGGGCTTGAGAGGTGGCATCGGCTTTCAGGGCAATCGAGAAGGCCACCGGGGTCGCGTCGGAAGAATCGTTCTTCAGCACCGCTTGGACCCGTACTTGCGCGGAGCGGGCGGTCAGGCTTTCGGTGGTCAACGCAAGACTGTCCGGTTCGACGTGGACCGGATCGAGCACGAGCAGACGCACATGCCGGTTGATGCCGGAGCCCGTGTAGTACCGAGAATTCGGCTGCGCGGAATTGTCCACGCGCACGGCGAGCACATTCGTTTTCCCGCTTAGGAGATGCGGGGTCAGTTCATACCGGAACGGATAATGGCCTCCGGGGCGGCGGCCGAGGCTGGTGCCGTTGACCCAGACCTCACTGTCACGATAAACGCCATCGAACTCGATCCACACTTTCTTGGCTGACCACGCCGCCGGCGCCGCGAAGGAGCGGCGGTACCAGCCGATGCCGGTGCGGAAAAAGCCACCGGCGCCCAGTGCCGGCGCATCGGGGTGCGTGGCGCCCTCGATGCTCCAGTCGTGCGGCAGGGTCACCAGGTGCCAATCGGCGTCATTCCAATCGGGGGCCTCCGCGCCGACCGCTTCGCCGAGGTGAAACCGCCAGCCGTGGTCCCAGCCGGATTCAGTCGCCCACGCGTTGAGGGCGGAGCCAAAGACCACGGAGCAGACGAAGATGCGGAGCGGGGTGAACACCGGACAGGGAATGGAGAAAAGGCGGCGTCACCTTTGGGCACAATGATGGTCAGGTCACGTTCCGTTTAGCACGGGATGCTAACCCGCCGATGAAGCAATCCGCCCATTGATTGGGCGTGAAATCGGTCGGTGGTTGGATTGAATAAGGCAACCCCATGAATCATCCCCGCCTGTTTGCCTGCCTGGTGTGCGCGTTACCCTTGTTCGTAGTTACCGCAGTCGGCGCCGACCGCGTGATCCGCCTCGATGCGCCCGCCACGGTGTTCACAGAATCGAGCCCGCTCGGCAATGGCCGGCTGGGCGCCATGATCTTCGGCGGGGTGACCGAGGAGCGGGTGGTGCTCAATGAGAGCGGCATGTGGTCGGGCTCGCCGCAGGAGGCCGATCGCAAGGATGCCGCGGAGGCGCTGCCAGAAATTCGCCGCCTGCTGCTCGAGGGAAAAAATGTCGAGGCCGAGAAGCTGGTGAACGAACGTTTCACTTGCGAAGGCAAGGGATCGGGGAGGGGGCGGGGCGCGGCTATCCCGTATGGCAGCTACCAGCTGCTGGCGAATCTTCGGTTGAAATTTCAGCACCCGGGCAAGGACCTGCCGGTTTCTGGCTATCGGCGCGAACTGCAGCTCGGCAACGCGGTCGCCGCGCTGAACTATGTGCAGGATGGCGTGCATTATAGTCGGGAAGCCTTTGTCAGCGCACCGGATGAGGTTTTTGTGTACCGGTTCACAGCCGACCGCGAAGGCACCCATTCCTTTGACATCACGCTGGAGCGACCGGAGCGCGCCGAGGTGTCTGCGGCCGGTGGCGACCGGTTGCTCATGACCGGAGCCCTGAGTGACGGCAAGGCCGGCGACGGCGTGCGTTTCGCGGCTGAAGTCGCCGTGAAAGTTCGTGGAGGGAGCGTGCGCACCGAGGGCACCACGCTGCAGGTGCGCGGAGCGGACGAGGTGCTGCTGCTCGTGAGCGGCGTCACGGACATCGCCAACCGCAGCTTCGCGGGAAGGAAAACCAATGATGTCGTGCAGACCGCAGCCAACGACCTCGTGTCGGCCAAGGCGAAAAGCTATGAGGGCCTGCGCGAAAGCCACGTGGCGGAATACCGTCGCTGGTTTGACCGGGTTGAGCTGCAACTCGGCCCGGCGGACGCAGCGGCGGACAACCTGAGCGCGCCGGAACGGTTGCATGCCTTCACGGCAGGGGCGGTTGATTCTGGGTTTGCGGCCCTGTATTTCGATTTTGGACGTTACTTGTTGATCTCGTCTTCACGACCGGGCGGTCTGCCGGCCAATCTCCAGGGCATCTGGGCCGACAGCATCAACACACCATGGAACGGGGACTGGCACCTGAACATCAATGTGCAGATGAATTACTGGCTGGCAGAGGTCGGCAACCTGTCCGAACTGCACCAGCCGCTGTTTGCCTTGATCGGCTCGCTGGTGAAACCGGGGGAGCACACGGCGCAAAGCTACTACGGCGCGCGCGGTTGGGTGGCCCATGTGATCACCAATCCCTGGGGATTTACGTCACCCGCTGAGTCCGCGCAGTGGGGCTCGACCAGCTCGGGCTCGGCGTGGCTTTGCTCGCACCTGTGGGAGCACTACCTTTTCACCGGCGATCGGGAGTTTCTGCGGCAGGTCTATCCGATCCTGAAGGGTTCGGCGCAATTTTATCTGGATATGCTGGTGACCGAGCCAACGCACGGCTGGCTGGTGACCGCGCCTTCCAATTCGCCCGAGAACGCCTTCATCATGCCGGACGGCAGCACGGCGCACATCTGTCTCGGTGCGACGATTGACGAGCAGCTGGTGCGCGCGCTGTTTGCGGCGACGAGCGAGGCGTCCCGGGTCCTAGGGATCGATTCCGCTCTGGCCAAGGAACTGGATGAGAAGCGTGCACGGCTGGCGCCCACCCGTATCGGACCGGACGGACGGGTCATGGAATGGCTGGAACCCTACGGTGAGAAGGATCCTCATCACCGGCACGTCTCGCACCTGTGGGGACTTTATCCGGGCCACGAGATCGATCCGCGCGCCCGGCCTGATCTGGCTGAAGCGGCGCGACGCACGTTGACGGTCCGCGGTGACGCGGGCACCGGCTGGGGCACCGCTTTCAAGCTCGGCATGTGGGCGCGACTCGGCGATGGCGAACGCGCCTACGCGGTATTGCGCGAGCATCTTCAGCCGGCCCGTCCATCCGAGAAGCCGGGCACCTGGACCGGAGGCCTGTATCCCAACTTGTTTGGCGCTCATCCGCCTTTCCAGATCGACGGCAATTTTGGCGGGCCGGCGGTGATCGCGGAGATGTTGCTGCAGAGCCGGGTGTTGGAGCTGGGAGCTGGGAGCAAGGAGCCAGGGGCCAGCAACGTGGAGCTGACGCTGCTGCCGGCTCTCCCCAAGGTGTGGGGCGAGGGGAGCGTGCGGGGTCTGCGGGCGCGGGGCGGGTATGAGGTGGAGATCTCGTGGGTGGATGGCCGGCTCAAGGCTGCCACGATTCACGCGCACGCCGACGGCGCGCTGGTGGTGCGATCCGGGGAAAAGGAATGGAAATTGGAACTGAGAGCAGGCGAAACGCGCACGTTGCAGCCATGAACAAATCGAAATACCGGCGGCTGGATATCCGGAGATACTTTGCGGCCTGGAATGAGAATCGGGCGGCGTCCGGGCGACGGTTCGTCGGGAGACGAACCCTCCACCTTGCCAGTGTGTCGAAAATAGGGGCGCTCCTGGCTTTGTCAGCGGCAGTGGCGGCGGCTGCTCCGGACTGGGAAAACGAGCAGGTGCTGCAGATCAACCGCGAACCGGCGCGGGCGACCTTTGTGCCGTTCGCGACGGTCGAGCAGGCGCGGCTCGGGAACGCGGAGGCTTCACCCTGGGTGTTGTCACTGAGCAGCGAGACAGCCTGGAAGTTTCACTGGGTGCCGCGGCCGGAGGAGCGTCCGGCTGATTTCTGGCGCGAGGATTTCGACGACGCCACATGGAAATCGTTTCCCGTCCCGGCCAACTGGGAGGTCAACGGCTACGGCACGCCGATCTACGCGAGCAGCGGCTATGTGTTCAAAATTGATCCGCCGCGGGTCACGAGCGAACCGCCGGCCGACTATACGACGTTCAAGGAACGCAACGCCGTGGGCTCCTATCGCCGCACGTTTGACCTGCCCGCTGCGTGGCAGGGGCGGCAGGTATTCCTGCATTTCGGCGGAGTCCAGAGCGCCTTCTATGTCTGGGTTAACGGCGTGCGGGTCGGTTACAGCCAGGGCAGCATGTCACCCTCGGAGTTTAACATCACGGCGCAACTGCGTTCGGGGAAGAACCTGGTGGCGGTGGAGGTCTACCGCTTTTCCGACGGTTCGTACCTTGAGGACCAGGACATGTGGCGTTTCGGGGGGATTCAACGCGATGTCACGCTGTACTCCACGGCCGCGGCCCGGATCAGTGATTTTGCAGTGCGCACCGATCTCGATGCCGCCAACCGCGACGCCACGCTGCGCATCCAACCTGAGCTGGCGGCTTTGGCCGGCCAGTCGATCGAAGGCTGGACGGTGCAGGCCGAACTGTTTGACGCGTCGGGCCGGCCGGTGCTGGCCCAACCGCTGCGCCATGACGCGACGCCGATTCTTAACCGCGATTTTTCACCCGCGGTCCTAAACGACCGGACACCGCAGCGCGGAGCGAGAAAGTTTGGCTGGCTGGAATCGGCCGTGGCAGATCCGGCGAAGTGGACGGCGGAGACGCCCGCGTTGTACCGACTCGTGCTCACGCTGCGGGACAAGGCCGATGCCGTGGTCGAGGCGGTGGGCTGCGATGTGGGCTTTCGGTCCATCAAGATCGAACGCGGACAACTGCTGATCAACGGCGCGCCGATCAAACTGCGCGGCGTCAACCGCCACGAACTCGATCCGGATCGCGGTCACGCCGTCACGTACGAGCGGATGCTGCAGGATGTACGCCTGATGAAACGCGCCAACATCAACGCGGTGCGCACCTGCCATTATCCGAATGATCCGCGCTGGCTGGAGCTCTGTGACCGCTACGGGCTTTATGTCATCGACGAGGCGGATCTTGAGACGCACGGCGTGCGCGGCTGGCTGGCGAGCCAACCGGCCTGGGCGGGCGCGTTTCTTGACCGGGCGGTGCGACTGGCGGAGCGGGACAAGAACCATCCCTCGATCATCCTGTGGTCGCTCGGCAACGAGGCGGGCTACGGGCCGAATTTTGCCGCCATGTCCGCCTGGCTGAAGGATTTTGATCCGACGCGGCCGATCCACTACGAAGGGGCGCAGGGCAAACCGGATCCGGCGACGGTGGATGTGATCAGCCGGTTTTACCCACGGACGATGGACCGTTATCTGAACCCCGGGCTTCCAGCTGATGCCACGGTGGAGCGTCCCGAGAATGCCCGGTGGGAACGCCTGATCGAGCTGGCCACGGCGGACGACGGTGACCGTCCGGTGCTGACCAGCGAATACGCCCATGCCATGGGCAACGCGCTCGGCAACATGAAGGAGTATTGGGACGAGATCTATTGGCACCCCAGGTTGCTCGGCGGATTCATCTGGGAGTGGGCGGATCAAGGCCTGCGCAAGACCGCGGCCGACGGGACCCGTTTCATCGCGTACGGCGGCGACTTCGGTGACAAGCCGAACCTCGGTGTGTTTGCCATCAAGGGAGTGGTCAATGCCGATCGGGAAACGACGCCGAAGTTCGACGAGGTGCAGAAGATTTACCAGCCGGTGCAGGTCGTGGGTACGAACCTGCAACCTGGTGAAACCAAGATTCGCCTGACCAACCGCATGGACCACACGGATCTCGCCACGTTGGAAATCCGGTGGGCGGTACGTTGCGACGGCGAGGTCGTCCAGAGCGGCACCTTGCCCGTGATCGCTGCCTCGCCCCGGGTGAGTCCCGAGGTGGTTGTGCCCGTCCGACCGATCGCGGCACCGGTGGCGGGGGCGGACTATTGGCTGGAGGTGGAGTGCCTCCCGCGCCAGGTGCCGGCGTGGGCCGATTCGCGCGATGTGGTGGCGCGCGAGCAGGTGAAGTTGGCAGTGTCCGTACCCGCCGTCCCGGTGCGCGCCATCGCCACGGCCGCGCCGCTCGCCTTGCAAGAGGCGGGCGATCGGGTCCGGATCTCGGGGACCTCCTTCCACGCGGTCTTCAGCCGCTCGGCCGGCACCTTGGTGTCGCTCGACTTCGGCCATGGCGAACTGCTGGCCCCGGCGGAGGGCGGCGACCCCGCCGGTCCCGTGCTCCAGGCCTGGCGGGCGCCGACGGACAATGACCGTGGCTTCGGCAAATGGCTCGCGCGCGAGTGGACCCAGGCCGGACTTGAACGGTTGACGCGCAAGGTGGAAAGCTTCCGCGTCACGCAGCGCTCGCCGGACCAGGTTTCAATCGAGGTCGAGGCGGTGAGCACGGCCGTCACCGGGAGTTTGCGGCATCGCGCGGTCTGGACGGTACACGGCGATGGCGTGCTGGAACTGGCCAGTGATTTCATTCCGACAGGCGAACTGCCACCGCTACCGCGCATCGGCGTGGTGTTGCGGGCCAGCGGCGCCTTGCGTAATTTTCGCTGGTACGGCCGGGGGCCGGGAGAGAATTACATCGACCGCAAGGGCAGCACCTTCATGGGCCTGTGGAGCGGCCCGGTCAGCGGGCAATATGTCCCGTACGTCAGGCCGCAGGAAACAGGGAACAAGGAGGACGTGAGCTGGCTGACGCTGACAAACGACAGCGGCCAAGGGTTGCTGGTGGTCAGCACAAAAGCGCCGCTGGCGGTATCCGCCCTCAACTTCCGGACGGGGGATCTCACGACGGCCAAGCACGCCTACGAATTGAAAGGGCGTCCGGAGACCGTGCTTTCGCTCGATGTCCGCCAGTGCGGCCTGGGCAACGGCAGTTGTGGACCGGGCGTCCTCGAAAAGTATGCCGTGCCCGCGAAGCCTTATCATCAGATCATTCGGCTGCAGGCCTGTCCGATGGGCAATGACCAGGAGGTCGCGCAAAAAGCCCGGGAATTGATGCGCTGAAGCCGGCGGATCAGGGCGCTCGGGCGTCCGAACCAGAATGAATTTGCCACTGAAAAAGCAGAAAGGCCGCTCACCCCTGAGCGGCCTTTTTGATGCTAACTTACTACTGCTAACCCAAACACCTAACTGAACTATTGAACATAGGGTAAGACGTGGTGGCTGGATTTTCGTTCAAAGAATAGTTTGAAATTCTATTTGGGTCGCCGGAGGTACCGCTTTGGGAGTTCCGTTTCATGGATTTAGCAAACGGCAGACCGGGAGCTGCGTCTGATCTCCGCGGAGTCTGCGGCGATATGAAATTTCATCCGGCCGGCTGGTCCGAGGTCAGGCCGACCGGGCAAAGAAAGGATTGTGCTTCTTTTCCTGTTTCAAGGTCGTGAGCGGACCATGACCGCAGGCGAAAACCGTATCCTGGGGCAACTTGAAGAGCTTGGTGCGGTTGTTGCGGTACTGCGCATCGTAAGAGACGATGCCGCCGCCCATCGATCCGGAGAACAGCGAATCACCGACAATGGCCAGAGGCCAGGAGAGACCGGTGATGTAGAACGACGTCTGGCCGGGCGAATGGCCCCAGGTGAAGAGCGTCTTGATGGAGAGCTCCCCGAGATGAAAATGGGCGTTCTCCTGGAAGGTCCGCGCCCCCGGATGCGGGGCGGGTTCGAGTTCGCTTGCCCACACCTCGGCTCCGGTCGAGGCGAGCTTGGGCAGGTCGGCCACATGGTCGTCGTGGGTGTGCGTGAGGAAGATGTAGCGGAGGCGAAGCTTTTCGGCCGCGATGGTGTCGAGGATCGGCTGGGCGTCGGCGCCGGTATCGAAGGCGGCCGCCTGACCAGTCTTCGTATCCCAGACCAGGTAGGCGTTCACGGTCATGTCCTCATGCACGGTGTTGAACATGGCAAAGCCGCGCGGGAAGAGGGGCTGTTCCGGATACCATTCGCGGCGGGCCAGGGCGAGGAGGGCGTTGCGCTCGAGTTGCAGGGCCTTCGCCAAAAGCCGCAGGACGTGGTCCCGGATTTCCCCGCCCTTGACGGCCTTGAGTTCGTCGAGGCTGACGCCCGCCTTGGCTGCCAGGGCATCGTCGGTCAATTGCAAGCCCCGCTGGGCCTTGCCGATGATGTCAGTGAAGTTGTCTTCGAGGGGGATGCGCGGCATACCGGTCAGCCAATCGGCCTGGTCGGCATTCGCAAGTCCCGCGTTGGTCGAGGTTGAAATGGCGGGCGGGCGGGCCAGCCTACCGGAACAAAGGAGCGAGATTGGTCGAATCAGGCTAACGCCCTACCAAGATAACGGCGTAAACTTCGCCTTTGTTGCCCGTCGCCGGGCCGCCCAGCACGGCTGGGACTCCTGGACGAAGGACAAGCCCGGTGTTCATCAGGGTACGCCCGCCGGCAGACCAGCGGACCTTCAGGTGCACGGACCTGCCGTCGCTGCTTTCCGTGGCGAGCTCGAGATCGTGGCCGTTGCCCAGCGACAGATTTCCGCTGGCAGGTATGCCCAGGCTGGTGCTGTCGTCCCCGACGAACTGATAACTCTCGAACCGCAATATGCGGCGCAAGGTCGGCTCATACGACGCCAGGCGCCGGTCGGTTTTTCCCGGTTCGTTTGACGCGATGATCAAGATGCCTTGAACGGATGTGCGGTCGGCAGCCCGGAGAACGGGCAAGAGCAGGCCGACCAGCGAGGCGAGCAGAGTGAGGCGAAGAATGATTTTCATGAGGGGCTCCTGGGAGAAGAGTTAACCATGGAACATACGGAACACACAGAAAAAAGCGACCGGGCGTTGCCTGACTGGGGCGAGCGGGCGGTAGCGCTGATACTCAGGTTTCATTGGCGGGAAAGCGTCCGCCCAGTTTTTCGGCGAGCAGACGACGGGCGTGGAACAGGCGGGACATGACTGTGCCGGTGGGGACTCCGGTGGCGGCGGAGATCTCTTCATACGACAAACCCTCGAGTTCCCGGAGCGCGAGCACCACCCGTTGCTTGGGGGGAAGGGTGGCGATGGCGGCGCGGACGCGACTCACGGTGTCGTTGCCTTCCGCCTGCTGCCGGGCGTCGTCCGTGGTAACCGGCTCCGGCGCGGTGGCGACGGAGTCGTCGTCGGTGCCAAAGGGCAGGAAGCGGTCGAACCAGCGGCGCCGCTTGCGCAGATGATCGAGTGAGCGGCGCGTGATGATCGGATGCAGCCAGGTGGTGAAGCGGGATTCTCCGCGGAAGGTGGCCAGCTGTTTCCAGACCGTCAGCCAGACCTCCTGGCAGATGTCGCGCGCATCGGCCTCGTTGTGGACGATGGCGAAGGCGAGGCGGAACGTGCGATCATGGTGGAGCCGCATGATCTGGCCGAAGGCGGCCTGATCCCCGGATTGCGCACGGCGCAGGGTGTCGGCATCAATTTCGGGAGCGGCGTCGGTCTCGGACATGGGTCAACGTGGGATGACACCGACAACCGGGAAAAGATTCAAGGATTTGGCTGGGTAAGACACTCCACGATTCCGGTTCTCGGCGGCGGGCGTCCTTGGTTTCGCTCAGCGCGTTGATCGGAGCTAAAACAGCTCCGCCTTGGCCTCCATGGGCAGATCGATGTGGATCTGGCTGGAATTGATCGCGAGCGGCAGCCAGGCGCGGCTGCAAAACCGGTAGGAGTCGCCCAAGGCGATGTGCGGTGCGGCGTTCTCATCCAGCAGGGCGTGGTTGAGGGAGGCCTTGCCCCAGGGCAGATTGCCGCCCCGCGGGATGATCGCCACCTCGCCGACCCGATCGGCTCCATCATCGGTGGACAGCACCCGGTGCAGCAGATCGGCATTGGTGGCGGCGGATGCCGTGCGGACCCGTCCGCGATGAAATTCCAGTTCGATGCCGGAGATGACCACGCCGGCATGGGTGACCGGGCGGATGACGCGAACACGTCCCGAGGCCGAGCACCGTTTGGGCGCGGTGAAGATCTCCTCGGTGGGCAGGTTGACCACAAAGGAAACGCCCCGGCGGGTCACAAGTTGGGCCGTGCACCAGCGATGAAAGCGGGGCAGCTCCAATGTCAGCTCGGTGCCGGGACCGACGTAACGAATGCGTCGGTGCCTCATGCTATTCAGCTCGTCCCGACGCTTGGTCAGTTTGGCGAGATGGAGCCTCCAGATGTCCACCACAGAACCATGGGCGGCGGGTGCATCGACCGGCGTCCTCTCACCCGGTTCGATTCTCAGGGCGCGCGCCAGGGTCGACCACAAGGCTGGGAGCCGTTGATCCTCGGGCAGGTCACTGTAAGTGATGTCAGCCCAGGCCTGGCAAGGTGCCGGGATCAGCGTCCATTGGGTGGCGCCCGTGAGCAGGATCCGGATCAGCGGTCCGAGATGCTTCCATTTGATCGCATCAAAACGGCTGATCCGCTCGGATGGCAATCCGGCCAGCAATTGGGGAATGCTGCCGGGCATGAACAGAAAGGCGCCGCCCGCGGCCAGATGCTTGCGCATTTGGCGGATATTGGACGAGACCAGGCGCTCAAAGGCCGCAAGGTCATCGGCCTCGTACATCGCCCGCAAGGCGGCGGGATCCCCCAGAATGACGCTGGTTTCACCGGGCGCGGCGGCCCGGACGGCGTTGATCAGGGCTTGCGACTCGGGGTGGACGCCATGCAGGTCGTAGGGATCGGTGACGAGCAGTGACTGCCCCGCCTGCAGATTCAAACCGACACGAACAATGACCTCAGCCATTGTCTGGATGCGAAGTAAGTGGGATGGTTGGTTTGCGGTAACGGGATCCACTGCGACTGCGGGCGAATTAACGCAAGATTGGCGCCAACGGGAAGCCCTTAATTGGCCGAAATCGCTGATAGCCAATATGCATCGTTAGTCATGTAACGAAAAACGCCGTCCCGAGCGGGGACGGCGTGTTGAAGGAGACGAGATCGGCTGCTTACTTGCCGAGGCTCTTGCGGAGGTCGGCGAGCTGGCCGGCTGATCCGAGGAGCTTGTTGCGGGAAGCGATGAACTTCGCGTACTCGGCGATGAAGATCTTACCCGGCGGACGGAAATCGAACTCGGCGGGCTTGTCGCGGAAGAACTCGCGGTGGACGCGGGTCCAGACGAGGCGGCCGTCGGTATCGATGTTGATCTTGGTGACGCCGAGCTTGGCGGCCGGCAGGTATTCGTTCACGTCGACGCCCATCGAATCCTTGATGGTG
>Ga0208263_100041_pt1 | contig 58072 bp, 57 predicted proteins | sample LakWasMet28_LOW6_2_FD_183872 | JGI IMG/M metagenome (GOLD analysis project Ga0208263, IMG submission 183872) | Freshwater sediment methanotrophic microbial communities from Lake Washington under simulated oxygen tension - Sediment Metagenome... | ecosystem: Environmental > Aquatic > Freshwater >... | reverse complement strand
CAAGCGCGCCACGGGCCTGCCCGTGATCGCCTCGCTCAACGGCACGAAGCTGGGATCCTGGGTCGACCATGCCCGCCACATCGAGCGGGCCGGCGCCGATGCCCTTGAGCTCAACACCTATTTCCTCGCCACGCAGTGCAGCGTCACCGGCGCCGATCTGGAAACCCGGCTGGTGGAGATCGCCAAGGCGGTCCGCTCGGCGGTGAACATCCCCGTCGCGGTGAAACTCTCGCCCTTCTACACCTCCGTCGCGCACCTGGCCGGGTGGTTGGAGGAGGAAAAGATCGACGGCCTCGTGCTGTTCAACCGGTTTTTCCAGCCCGAGATCGATCTCGATTCGCTGGAGGTGCGTCCGCACCTGGACCTGTCCGGCTCCGAGGACCTGCGCCTGCGGTTGCGCTGGCTGGGCCTGTTGCGCGACCAGGTCAGTTTCAATCTTTCCTGCAGTGGCGGCGTGCAAAGCGCCGACGATGTGGTGAAATCGCTGCTCGCCGGCGCCGACACGGTGCAGACGGTGGCCGCGCTGTTGCGGCGCGGACCGGGCGAGCTGGCCGTCATGCTGGCGGGACTCCGCCGTTGGATGGAGGAACACGAGTACCAGGACGTGCACGAGATGCGTGGCGCCCTGAGCCAGCGCCGCTGCCCCGATCCCGAGGCCTACGAGCGCGGCAACTACCTGCGTTCACTGCAACTATGGCGTGAATAAAACAATTTCTACCGTCCTGTGGCACGGCCGGGGGGTTTGCGTGGAAGCTCCTCCGGGCCGGTGCCACGGGGCGGTATGAAAACCGGAAGGTCCGCTGAGCAATCCGCGGGCCTTTCCCTTTTTTGGGCCTGAACAAGTAAGGACCCGCCACGGCAGGCGGCGATGATCCCGGGCATGGTCACCACGGAATACACGGAACACACGGAAAACAGATTTTGCACAGGAGGGAACGGAGGGAACGGAGAACCGAACCAGGCGGCTGGGGCTCGGTTCTCAAAATCGGAAGACATGTCCCGTACCCAGTTCGACAAACTCACGTGGGAGCACGGCGGCTCCGGGATCCCAATACTCCGTTCCCTCTGTGTACTCCTGTGAACCTGCCCGGCCTTCCGTGTGTTCTGTGTGTTCCGTGGTTAATCCTGCCTTTGCCTCTAATCGTGTCTCCTTCGAGTCCTTTCGTGGGCAACGATTTCGATCCCAATCTAGACCGTGTTGATCACCACGGAACACACGGAAAATGGGTTTTGCACAGGAGGGAACTGAGTGACGATCCAGGCGGCATGGGCTCGGTCCTCAAGGCAGGGAGACCGGCACGCCTCCTATCGGCTCAAGGCGATGCCTCCTCTGTGTGACCTGGGCAAAACGAGTTGAGCTTTTACAGGTACGAAAATCGCCCGGCAAAAGCTCAACCCAACTCAAACGCATATTGCCCTGCAGCGATTTATCTCCTGTCATTTTGTAAATTTACAAAAACTGTTATAGATCAACTCAGTTGGTCCTAATATACTGTTAGGCAAAGATGAAACTGCTTCGGATCATCATTGTCGGATACCTTCTGGCGGCCGCCATCTACTCTCGAGGGAATATCTTCATTGATCTGTTTGTGGCGCTGGTCGTGCTTTCGCTGCTCGAGCTGGCCACGCTGCTTCGTGAGAAGAGAAAGTTGCCGCTTCTGTGTGTCGGCGTCTTCGCGGTTGGCTTGGCGTTGCTGCGGTGGCTCCCGAATGATGTGGGCAGTCGCGGTATCGCTTTCGTGATTCTGATCGTCCTATGGCTCCCTGCTGGCACAGCATATCTGTGGATTTGCTTGCGAGATGTATTGCCTGGCCATTCGAAGAAAGCGCCTAACCAACCCCCAGAGCCAATGCCGCTAAAGCGGCATGGCTCATCTTGAACGATCGCCGGAAGAAAGATGAACCGTCGCGCCGAGATCCTTCATGAGCTAGTTCGCTTCGAGAAGCCATCCGGCCCGCTCATGCGCGAGTTGCAGTCGTATGGCTGGGATTGGCCGGAAGAGTCCCCATTGTTGATCCTGAAGAAGGAAGACTTGCTTCGAATCATCGACCGGTTTCTTGCGCACGAAATTTCGGCTGAGCAGCTTCACGAGTGGGCCGAGAATCTTGAGGTCCGCGAGGATGTAGCATTCGACGAAGAAGAGAGTGAATTGATTGATTCCGTATTCTTCCGCATTGCAGTCCCGGAAATCAACGAGCCGCTCACCCAAGAATCAGTCCGAAGGATGCGCGCGGAGCTCACGTCCAAGAAGGGCGATCCAGCCGGCACAGACAACTCCGGGGCTGCGCCCCGTCGTGTCTGACCTCAAACGTTCGGCGAGATACCGCAGCCATGCACATGTCAGGATTAGCAACTTTTGGTTGGGTTATTGTCATCGTGGCGATGATTATTTCGACGGTCTCGGCACATCGCATGGCCGGCGAGGAATACGAAAAGTTAAGAAGCCTCGGAACGGTTCTACCTGATCGAGAGGCGATGGGCTCTTGGGGGTTCACGCGACAATTTATGCCTAAAGGAAAGAGCCGCAGATACCACACGATGATGATCGGCTATTTTCTGCTGCTGTTCATTATCGCTGGGCTAGACTCGTGGCTTTGATTTCTATGTTCTGCGTGAAGAAGAGAGCCGAACCAGACGGCCAGAAAGCAACGCGCGGGACGTGACCTAAATCGCATGCACCTTCTCCGCTCAGCATTTTCCGTAGTTCAAATGGGCTCACTCCACGCTCGCCCGCGCGTGTCTCATACGTAACGATCGGCGGAAGATTCCCCATACAGCCCACCTCTAAGTCGTGAAAGCCAAGAATAAGATCTCCCGTTTGCTATACCCTTTCGCGGTGATCGCGATTGGCGCGACGTGGATCATCACGAAGAGGGGCGCTTCAGGCGAGGGAGAGCCTGAAGTTGAAGGTTCTTGGGTCGTGGTGATTGGCGTGCTCTGTTGCTTGCTGGGCGTCTGGGGTTTGATCCGAACGATTCAGGAAATCCGCAAAGAAGAGAAGGAGCCGATCCAGCCACCACAGACAACGACCGGGAGCTCCGCTCCCGATCGTGTCTGAGTTCAATCGTTAGGTGAAGAAAGCATGTCGCTCACGCTCTCACAAATTCTTGGACCTTGGCAGCAGCCCGACTTCGAAAGCGGCCTGATTGCACGATGCCGAAACGCGTGGAATAAGCCGCTCGAAAGTCTCAGCAATCACGAGTTGGTTACCTGCCTGCAGCAAGACCTCGCTAGCGCACATATCCTTCCTCTCGCGAAGAAGAGACTGCACGAGAGGGTCGATGACGGTACGGAGCTGTTCGATGGCCAGTTAGCCGAGGCTATCAGTGACGCCGAGAAGAAGAAACCTAACCAGATCATCACAGCACAACGCGCTTCGCGCGTGGCTGACTGATGGCGATCGCCGGAAGACATGAACTCGTGGCCATTTGATCAGCCGAAGAATTGCGCGGTCTTCACCACGACGCACGTGATGAAAGAAGGGCGCGATATTCTCTACGTGTTCCATGATGCGGACGATCACGGTTGGCAGTTCCATTACGAAGGAGAGAAGACTCTCGCGGAGCACATGGTCGTAGCTCTTTCGGAAATCGTTCGTCACGATCCTACCGTCTTGGAAGTGGCAGACCTGCCGCCCGGTTGGAAAGCCTCGCGGAAGAAGCGCGGAGATGCTTGGCTTCGCGCTGTGAATCCAAGCGAAGAAGAGGGCGATCCAGCCGGCACAGACAACGACCGGGCTGCGCCCGGTCGTGTCTGACCTCAATCGATCGGCGGAAGAAAATCATGGGCACATCGTTTGTAAGCATCGGTGATCGTGGGTTCTGGATGCGGGACGGCATCCTAGAGCTCTGGCTTCGTCTCGTGGCATTGCAGATCGAAGAGCCGACGTCTGATGACTCAGTTGCCTATACCATCCGTGATCAGTGGCTGCTAGCATCGCGTGGCTACTTCGGCGGTTGCGTTCCAGTCGGCATGGATGCCGCAGTATCGACCCCAGAAGGGAAGAAGGTCGTGATCGATGCGGTAGTATCATTGCGCACTAAGCTTTTGGCCGCTCCCGCGACGATAGATCATCACGCGCTCAATCTGCTCGGATTTGATTCTCCGTTTGAGGTTCCCATGGCGTCTTGGCGGCTTATCGAAGTTTCCAATGCTGTGAGCGCGTTGCTTGACGGAAAGATCACCACGGATGCATCGAGCACCGCATTTATGCCCGGATGCGGAAAAGAGCCGATCCAGAGCATCACAGACCAACGCGCTTCGCGCGTGGCTGACTGCTGACGATCGGCAGAAGATGAAGATCCCGCTGTTCATCGCCCACGGCCAAGAAGTGCTCCAGGTTCTTGCCGTAATCGTAGCCGTCTCCAATGGCGTGGCTGTTGCGGCTGTCGCGAGCTCCTTGAGAAAGAAGCAAGCGCGCGTGTCCCGCTCCGGAGTTTTGCTTGGAAGTATCGGCATCTTGCTTGGATTATGGCTTTGCTGGCTCGCCCGCTGGGAGTTTGATACCAGCTTATTGTCCATTGGCATCGCATGCGTCGCTCCAATTTCGGCTCTCGGATTGGCGCTGAGTCTCAGAAAGAGGCCGATCCAGACGTCCAGAGGCAACGCGCGGGATGTGACCTGAATCGCATGTCCCTCCTCCGCTCACCATTTTCCGTAGTTCAAAAGGGCTCACTCCACGCTCGCCCGCGCGTGGCTCATCCGTAGCGATCGGCGGAAAAAACTCACCTCATGTCCGACATCGAAGAAGACGATGATGACTACTACTGCTTCGGAAATCTGCAGATTTTCGAAGCCAAAGAAATGCTGGCGCGGCTAGAAGTGAAGAACGTGCGGTTCCAGATTGAGGCCGACACGGAGAGCCTCGGGGTTTCCCCTCCACTTTCCACGCATCGGCGACTCGGCGTATCCCATGTGATCACATTATACATTCACAGAGAGGACGAAGCGGCATTTCGAGAAGTTTACGGTGAGTTCTTCAAGGTTTAGAGCCGATCCAGACGCCACAGCACAACGCCCTTGCTCTCACCTGAATCGCCCATGTCATCTCCGCTCAACATGGCCCGTATTTCAAACGAGGCGGCACCCACGCCCGGCGGGCATGGCTGATCTGAGGCGATGGGCAGACAAAGCGCATGAAAGCGGCCTCTTCGATCATCCTCTTCCTCCTCGCCTGCGCCGCGTTCTATTACTCCCTATTGTGGGGCTGGGCATCCGGCACTGGTCCCGTCGACCAGCCGCGCCTTAAGTTCGCAAGCAATGTCGCTCTCGCAATCGCCTTTCTTTCATTGTGGGCCTCGGTCGGCATCTGGCTCGTGCCTTATCTCCTGAAGAGAAGAAAGAAGAAGTCCGGGAGCAGCGTTGCACTTGCCCCCTGAAGAGAGCTGATTCAGCAGCCACAGCAGCAACGCCCTTGATCTCACCTTTATAGATGATTACGCCTACGCTCCACATGGCCCAGTTATTTATCCGCCTTCGCCGGGCCTACGGCGGACAAGAAATAGACGGCTCGCCCGCTCGACGGGCGTGGCTGATCTGAGGCGTAGCCAATTATCATGAACTTCAAGAAATCCCTGTTCAGTTTCGGAATCGCGCTTTTGATGATCACGCCAAGTCTCTGCGCGGAGACACCGGCGCGGGCGGCGATCGTGAAGGAGCGCGACACAGTGCTCTCGAAAATTGTCGCCGATGTTGAGAGCCGCTATTCGGCTGGGACCACTGATGATGAAGCAGTTTGGACTGCCAAGCTCTCATTGCTTTCGTTCCGTCGGGATGTCGCCACGACGGCGGGTGAGAAGTTAAAGCAGCAGGAGCAGATTGTCGCGCTCCAGGAAAAGCGGCTGAACGCGATAAAGGAGCGAGCGAAGACAGGAACGTCGGACTCTCTGGCGGTATTGCGTGCGACCGATGCCTTGCTAGCCGCGAAGCAAATGCAAGCAGAGCTACAACCCGAAGGAAAGAAGGGCTGACGATCCGCCCGAGCCGACTCCGCAAACGGCGTGGCCCACCTTAAAACGTTCAGCAAAGAAAGCCATGCGCCTGCTATTATTTGTTGGTCCGATCATAGTCGCCGGGTGCTTCCGTATTACACAGCAAAGCAAGAAAGGAGGGGTGCTCCTGTCTTTCGTTTGGCTCGCGGTGTTCATATTGTCCGCAGCCATTGGTGCACTGCTGTGGAAGCCGGCGGATGAGAACACGCGATTTGCCTCGGGTATGATTCTTGCCGCCCCTGTACTTCTTTTGGGGCCAGCGCTCCTGAGCCTACGATCGAAGCCGATTTCATTGGCTGTGCTCTGCCTGCTTACCGTTATCCTGCCGATACTATCCGTTGTTGCTGCGTTTTTCATCCTGAGTGCTTCACATCAGGTGTGGGGGATGTAGCGAAGCAGAGCTGAACCAATTATCCACAGCGCAACGCCCTTGATCTCACCCAACTTCGCCAGTGAACAACGCGCGGGAGGTGACCTATTGAAACTTGCGTTAATAAGTGACACTAGCCTCTGCCTGATTGCGATGCCCCCAACACCCCCCGCCCTGGCGGGCACCCGTTCGACTGAGCTCACGGCCTCGGCCCTTTTTCTAGGGGGATTTCAAGGCACTGTGATGGGGTCCCCTCTACCAAGCCGGAACGATGCAGTCAGATTTCACCACGAAATACACGAAGCACACGAAAGGAGCACTCACAGGAAGTATTAAACCGTGATTGGTTGGAGTCACTGAGTAGTGACTTCATTGAAACCGTCTCCGTCCGGATTGGTGGTTCGTTTCGTGTATTTTGTGTGTTTCGTGGTGGCCCCAGATTGAATGGATCCGGATCAAGAGGGTGGCGCGAAGCGGCGGGGTGTGTCTCTTCTTTGCGCAGTCTTCAACAAATGGGGCAATCCCAGCTTCTCGGTGCGATCGGTGTTAAAACTTCATTTGGATTTTGGAGTGGTCCGGTTGCCTGGCGCGACCAGGGATGTGTCACGATTGGGGAGTGGGCCACTGCGGAGCGTGGGGGCAGGGATGCTGCGGGTGGTTTGTGGGGGTTTTCGGGTTTTGTTCCCTCTGAATCGGCATTTTCTTCGCCATTGCCTTGGCGCGGGGATGGCTCTTCGCTGGCGGGCATGAGTCCGCGCTGTCTTAGTCTTGTTGCCCTGCTCGGGGCCGGTGTCCTGGCCGGGGCGGCCGAGCCGGCGGTGTCCTCGCTCGACAGCCTGGTCAAGAATTCGCCTTTTGGCACGGCGGCGGCCGGCGCTCCGGGTGGCGAGGCCGCCCAGCTGGAGTTTCGCGGGGTGATGGTGGACCACGGCGAGCACTTTTTCAGTTTCTATGATGCAGCCTCCCGGACCTCGCAGTGGGTCGGGATGAAGGAGGCGGGGGCGCCTTACTCGGTCCAGAGTTACGACAGCGCCACCCAGACCGTGAAGGTCGTGTATCGCAACCAGCCCTTTGTCCTCACGCTCAAGCGGGCGCAGATCATCGTGCAGGCGCCGCCGCCGCCCGGCACGGGTCCGGCGATCGCGCCCGGCGGCCCGGCCATCGCGCCGGCCCAGTCTCCGGATAATGCCGCCCAGATGGCCCAGGTCGCCGAGGAGATTCGTCGGCGTCGCTCCCTGCGGGCCGGCGGTCAGCCGCCGATGCCGGCGCCCGCCCCGGCCAACACCGGCGGCCCGGTGCCTACTCCTGTCCAATCCACGTCCACCCGTCCCTGACCGTCATGACCACGCATCGAAGCAACCGCGCCTTCACCCTCCTCGAGATCATCGTCATGGTCGGCATCCTCGCGCTGCTGGCCACGCTCCTCATCACCAAGACCGAGGGCATCTTCGGCAACAGCCAGCAGACCATTGCCAAGATTTTCGTGCGCGACTCCCTCAAGACGGCCCTCGAGCGCTACCGCATGGATCTCGGCAGCTATCCGACCACGGCCGAGGGCCTGGCGGTGCTCATGACCGCGCCGGTCAATGGCAACGCCAACTGGCGCGGGCCCTATGCCGACACGCCCGGCGGCAAGGCGCCGCTCGATCCGTGGGGCGAGGCCTACCAGTATCGTTTTCCGGGCACGCACAACAAGAGCAGCTACGATCTGTTTTCCAAGGGCCCGGACAAGGCCGAGGGCACCGAGGACGACGTCGGCAACTGGTGACCCCCGGGTTGCCGCCCGTCCATGACCGGATTCCCTCGGCGCACCACGGGCCCGCGTGCATTCACCCTGCTGGAGGTGATCCTGGCCATCGCCCTGCTCGGGATCGTGGCGTCGCTGTTCATCACCGGGGGCAGCGAAATGTTTCGGGCTCGGGAACGCACCCTCGTCGACGTGTTCTGGTCGGCCGTGCAGGCGGCGCGGCTCCAGGCGGTGCAGGAGGACACGACGGTGACCATGCGCTTTGACGAGAAAGCCCGGCGCATCGTCTGGCGCTCGGCGAACAGCGAGGTGCACGGCGAGGACTGGCCGGGGCGAAACCTGGAGTTCCTGTCGGCGGAATCGCGCGATGCCGTCCTGATCGGCGGCCAGCAGGTCGGCACGGGCCGGCTCGTGGCGGTGCGGTTTCACGCCGACGGCACGACGGACCGCTTTCGCGCCCAGTTGACCGATGCCAACGGCAAGGTGTCGCGTCTGGAACTTGATCCATGGACCGCGGCGCCGGTGGTGCGCGACTCGCCATGAGGAGCAATCCGCCATGTCCGCGCCGGGCCTTCACCCTCATCGAGGTGCTCGTGAGCCTGGCGATCTTTGCGCTCGCCTCGGTCGTGCTCTCCGTGGCCTACCTGAATGTCATCGGCAGCTACCGCGCGCTGGACTCCCAGCAGCGCTCGGACGAGGACTGGAAGGTGCTGCGGGCGGGGGTGCTGACGGAACCGGACCTGGCCAAGGTTGAGGAAGGCGGACGCGTGGTGCTGCCCGGCGGACGCGAGCTCGCCTGGCGGGCGAAGGTCGAGCCCACGGAAATCGCCGACCTGTTCCGGCTGACCCTGGAAGGCGACGTGCCGGCCGCCGGAGAGGCGGAGGCCTGGCAGCGGACCCAGCACCTGTACGTGTTGCGGCCGTCCTGGTCGGATCCGGCCGAGCGTGAGAAACTGCGCGATGTCACCCGGCAGCGCGTCTTTCAGGAGAGGGTGAAATGAGCCCGCTCCGATCCCGGCAAGCCCGCCACGGGTTCACGCTCATCGAGCTGCTGCTCGCGCTGGCGTTGCTGACGATGCTCGTCACGGCCCTGCTGACCTTTGTCTTTTCCATGGGGGAAATCTGGGGGCGCGGAAGCGAGAAGCGCCTGTTTGAGCAACACGTGAACGCCGTGTCCCGGCACGCCGAGTCGCTCCTGCGCCGCGCCGCCTGGCCCCGTGGTGGCGCCGTGGGGGCCGAGCCCTTCGCCGTGCGCGAGGTGCGACCGGCCAACGGGCCGGTGGTGAATTTGCTGGGCTTCGATCTGCTGGATGGCGACCGGTTGCTGGAGTGGCCGGAACAACCGCTGCCCGAGGTCAGATGCTATCTCGCGGTGGAACGGGACCGGGGCCTCGTGCTGTACTGGCAGTCCGTGCTGGAGCAGGACACGGCCAACAAACCGCCGCGGACCGCCCTGGTCTCACCGCTGGTGACGCAGCTGACCTACGTCTATCAGGATCCGCAGTCGGGCCAGTGGCGCATGGAAGCCGACCTGCGTCGCAACACCAACAACGAGTGGCTCCTGCCCGACCGGTTGCGGCTCACTTTCAAGCAAAAGGCCTTTGAGGCCGTCCGGGAAATCACCCTGCCGACCGGGGGAACGCCGCCTGTATTCTGATGCCAGCAACTGCGACCCATTTATCAGTAAGGATCCCCGGAGCCGGCTCCGGGGCATTGGGCCGATGCGGTCAGGAGCCAGGGCGCCCACGTTCTGGTCATCCGTGGTGCGGGGCCGGTCGGATGATCAGTCGCGGCTGGTCGGGAGACCAGCCCTCCAAAACTGACTTGATCGTGCCGACGCCCGGACTTGCCGGAGTCGCGGCTGTCGCGACCGAGGTCGCTCCCACCAGGGCAGGCATGCGAGGTCACCGTCGGGAGCGCCGGGGGACTTTTTCAGGTGGCGCCCGCCGGCGTGGCTCGGTCGTGGTGTTCGTGCTGGGCATCATTTTGCTGGCCTCCTTCCTAATCACGAAGCTGATGGACCGGGCCGCCGTTGAACTCGCGGCCGAGAGCAAGGCGGCGAAGCGCGCGGATCTGCGTCAGGAGGCCCTCTCGGCGTTGGAGGCCGGTCTGGCGGTGCTCGCGGACGAGGCCGCGGCCGGTGACGGGTTGCATGATACGAGCGAAGGCTGGGACCAGCCGCTGAAGCGGTTGAAGTACGAACCCACCGAGGGTTACACCGCGGAGGTGACCGTGGCGGACGAGACCGGCAAGCTCTCGCTGCCCCGCGCCACGGACGAGGCGCTGGTCGCCTACGTCGAGGCGATCGGTGTTCCGGCGACGATGTCGGACCGGGTCGTGGATGCGCTGCTGACTTGGACCAAGGCGGAGCACATCCCGCAGGAGAGCGGCCTCCTGGAGTTCGACTCGGCCGCCGTGCCGTATGAGGCGCCGCAGCGGCCCTTGCGCTCCTTCGAGGAATTGCGGGCGATCCCGGTCGTGCGGGAGCTGTTTTTCGACGAGTTTGGCCAGTGGAACGAGATGGGCCGGCGCTTTCAGGCCGGGGCCTCGCTGTTTTCCTTCAACGCCACCAACGTCAATTCCGCGCCCGCCGACGCGCTGCTCGCCCAAGGCATGGAACGGTCCCGCATCAGCGAGATCCTGGCAGCGCGCGCCACCCGCACCAAGGGATCGGGCCTGTACCGCTCGCCCGCCGAGCTGGCCGGCGCCTGGGGCAAGGATGCGGCGCCGCCGGGGCTCGGTACCGAGGCGCTGTGCCTGCATGTGACCGTCGAGGTCAAGTATGGTGGCCGGGACTACCGCCTCCAGGCCTGGGTTGGCCGGCCGGGGGCCGTGGCGCCCAACCGGGTGGCCACCGGTCCAACCGGGGAGAGCGCGGGCCTCGTCAAACCGGCGGAAGCGGTTTCAGTACGGAACAATCCGCGCAAAAAGGTGGACTACCCGTTCCAGATTCTGGAACTTCGGGAGAACGACGGTTCCTGATCACGCCCATGTCCGCCCCCGCCCAACCTGCCAACACGGTCGCCCCATCGGGCGGCGGGGTCGTGCTGTTGCCCGCGACGAAGTTCTTTGTACGGCGCATTCCGCTGGTTGCGGGACAGAATCCCGACGAGCAGGTGGGCCTCGCGCTGGAGGCGATCGGACCCTTTGCCCCCGGGCAGCTCTATTACGGACACTGCCCGTCGGCGGACGGCAACGAAACGCTGGTGTTTGCCGCCTATCGCAAGAACTTCCCGACCACCGACCACCCGGGGTGGGTGACGGCCGAGGCTGTGTTGCCCGACTTTGCCGGCTGGCTGGGCCAGACGGCGCCGACCGCGCCCACGGTGTGGTTGCACGAGCAGACCGCGAGTGTCACCGCGCTCTTCTGGGATGGCCGCAGCCAGCTGCCGGCCGGCGTGCTCGCGCGGGAGCTGGCGGGTCGTCCGGTGGATGCCGTGCGCGCGGAACTCTTGCAGGAAGCCCGGAACCGGCTCGGTGTCGCCGACGCGGTCGCCAAGGAATTTCGCGGCGAGGCCACCGCCGGGGCGCTCAACAAGGAAGGTCTCGTGCTCACCGTCGGCGGGCGCACCGTGACGCTCGCGCCGGGCGTGCTGCGGGCGATGGATGTGCGCGACAAGGTGGAACTGGCCGGGCAGATCAGCCGCCGCCAGCGGGACGGACGGCTCTGGCTGGTTTTCATGGCGACCGCCGCGGCCTTTGCTGCCTGTGTCGCGGTCGAGCTCGGCCTGCTGGTTTCCAACGGCCTGCTGGCCCGCCAACGCGGCCGGCTCGAGGCCGCCGCCGAGGGCGTGCGCCAGATCGAGCAGGCCAATCAATTGGTGGTGCGTCTCGAGCAGCTGGCCGGGCAGAGCCTGCGTCCGTTTGAAATGCTCGCGCTGCTCAATGCCGCGCGCCCGGCTTCCCTGGAGTTCGTCCGGGCATCGACCGCCGGTCCGCGGCAGATGGAGATCGAGGCGCAGACCGCCAGCGCCGCCGACCCCCAGGCCTACGAGCAGGCGCTCGGGGCCATCGAGGGCATTGAGAAGGTCGAGCTGCGCGACCTGCGCACCAGCGGCGGCCGCACGGTCTTTTTGGTCTCGGTCACCTTCAAGCCCGGCTTTGCGGACAAAGGAGGGACGAAGTGAAAAAGTTCTACAACACCAAGTCCCTGCGCGAGCGGGTGCTCATGCTGGCCTTCCTCGCGATTGGCGTCCTCTGGTGGGGCAGCGCCCTCGCCGGGCGCGTGCGGGCGAATGTGCTCACCTGGCAGTCGGTCGCGCGCGATGCCGAGGTGCAGCGCCTGTGGCTGGCGCAGGCACCGGGGGTGAACGAGCGCACCGCCCAACTGGCGAAGCAACTCGACATCGGCCGCACGATGAACGCGGCCCAGGCCTACGCCGAGGTCAGCCGTCTGGCCCAGGGTTTGCCGCTGGAGATCGCGGCACCGCGCACGGATCGCACGGAGAATTTTTCCCTGCATAGCCTGCAGGTCACCTTCCGGCGCGTGGACATGGCCGGCCTGCTGCGTTTCTATGAGGGCGTGAACGCCCGCGCTCCCTATCTCGGCATCGACCAGTGCACCATCTCCGCCGACCGTTCGGCGCCCGGCATGGTCACCGCTGTCTTCCGCGTCTATTCCGTCGAGGCAGTCCGCCCGGCGAAGTAAACCGTGCGGGCGCCCGCACGCTTCCGACCGAACCGGACGCGCGAGGCGGTCAGTTGCCGTTGGTCGGCTGGACCGAGTCGTCGGGATAGCCTAGCTTGAAAAAACGGTTGGCGTTGCGCCACAGCAGGTCCTCTTCCTGATCGGGCGGCAGCTTCAGCTCGCGCACGAACTTGAGGTAGGTGCGCATGCGGCAGATCGGCCAGTCGGTCCCGTAGAGCAGGTAACGGGGCTCACCAGCGTAGAGGATCATGTCCTTGAGCTGCCCGACCATGAATTTCTCGAAGCGCGAGGTGAAGTCACCCAGCACCAGGCCGGAGATGTCGGCGACCACGTTCTTGTTCTTGTAGACGACCTCCATGCAATCGCGGATCCAGGGGTTGCCGACGTGGCAGATGAGCAGGCGCAGCGCGGGGTTGTCGACGGCAACGTCATCGACGTGCAGCGGGTGCGCGAAGCGGAGCTTGCCCTTGGGCGTGTAGGTGTCGCCCGTGTGGATCATCACGGGGATATCGTACTCCATCGCGAGGTCGTAGAGGACCTGGCAGCGCCCGTCGTGGGGATAGAAGGGCTCGTAGCCGGGATAAAGTTTGAGGCCTTTGATGAGTCCGTCCTTCAGGTAATCGCTGAGTTCGCGCAGGTCACGTTCCTTGTAGTTGAGAAAACTGACCCCGGCGACGACGTGCAGGTTGTCATGGTCCTGCGTGAGCTCGATGACCTCCTTCGTGGACGGGCGATGCTCGTCGACCTTGTAGGAGGTGAGAATCAGGGCGCAGTCGACCTTGTTGAAGGCGATCGACTCCTGGAGCTCGTCGAACCGCTTCGCCAGCGGCGTCGGGTTGGCTTCATCATAGTTGTTCAGGTGGGTATGGACATCGATGATCATTACGAAGGATTCTATCGCCGCGACGGCAGGCCGACAACCCCGGAATGACCGCGGCCGGTGCTGTGGTCGGCTGGCGAATTTTCTGGTTCCCGGCGGGCCAATGTGTTCGGTGGTGCGCGTGGGCCAAACCTGGAAAGAGACACCGATCCATTTCATCGATTTCGAAGGCAATGCCACGTCGGGCATTCTCGAATACGGGGTGGTGACCCTGCTCGGCGGAGAGATTGTCGGGACCGAGACCCGGCTTTGCCGGGCCACGGGGCGGGTCGCGGCGGACGAGACCAAGGTGCACGGGTTGACCGCGGAAGGGTTGGTGACGGAGGACTATTTTGCCGCCGAGTGGGAGCGGTTTGCCGGACTGCGGGGCAGCGGGCCGCTGGCCGCCCATTTTGCACCGGTGGAGAATTCGCTGTTGAGGAAGGTGTGGCCGTACCCGCGGGAGGTGCCGGATTTTGCCCGGCCCGGAAAAACGTCCACCGAATGGGGGCCGTGGATCGACACCGGCCGGCTGTATCCGCAGCTTTTTCCACCGCTGGGTTCGGTGCGGCTGGAGGATCTGGTGGTCCGGAACGACCTGCAGCCGTTGCTGGCGAAGGTGGCGCGCCAGCATTGTCCGGCGGCCCGCCGGCGTTACCATGCCGCGCTCTACGACGCGTTGGCGGGAGCCTTGCTGCTGCTGGCGTTGCTGCGACGGCCGGAATTGCAGGCGGCGACCATCCCGTGGCTGTTGCAGATGAGCACGGCGGACGGAGAAAAGCGCGACGCGCTGCAGCAGGGAGATCTGTTTTGAGGGGAGCCGCGAAGCGCCGCAGAGCGGCAGTCGTTGGTATTTGGGACAGACCTCTGAGCAGGAGCTACAGTGCGGGGTCCCGGTTCCTAAATACCAATTACTAACTACTAACTACAAACTACTCCTCAGAGAATCTCCCTCATCCAACGGGTACCGCTTCAGTCCCAGCAGCTGGGCACATACGCGCAGGACGAAGCATGGGTTGTGAATCAGGTAGCGTGGCCATAGGCGGGCCGGATCGGTGCAGAGGCGATGGAACCACTCGAGACCGCTGCGTTGCATCCAGCGGGGGGCTTGCGGCACGCGGCCGGAGAGGAAGTCGAAGGCGGCGCCGACGCCGATCAGGAGGCCGGCCTCCAGGCTCGGCCCGTGTTCGGCCATGAACTTTTCCTGCTGAGGGCTGCTCAGGCCGATCCAGACGATGTCGGGCCGGCAGCCGGCGATGGCGGACTGGAAACGGGCGAGTTCGTCCGCCTCCAACCGGCGGAACGGCGGGGTGAAGGTGCCGACGACCTGCAGACCGGGGAAGCGGAGGCAGAGTTTCTCCCGGAGTTGTTCCGCCACGCCGTGGGCGCCGCCGTAGAAGAAATGCCGGAGGCCCGCGGCGCGACCCGCGTCGCATACGGTTTCCATGAGGTCGGGACCGTAGACGCGCGTGATCGAGCGGTGGCCGTGGTGACGGCCGAGCCAGACGAGCGGCATGCCGTCGGGTGTGGTGAGGAAGGAGCGATTGTAGGCGTGGCGCAGGTCGGTGTCGCGGCGCGCGAGATTGACGTTGTAGGCCGTGGCGCAGCAGACGTAGCCGAGTTGGCGGCGACCCTGCGCCGCGAGCACGAGATCGCGGGCCTCGGGCAACGACAGGGCGGAGACGCCGGTGCCGAGGACGTTGAAGCGGGGCGGGCTCATGAGTGGGCTGAGCTTGGCGCTTCGCGAGGCAGCGGCAATGCGAGATCTGTGGCGTGACAGAGTTTGGGCTTTCGCCAGCCGGGCCGGCCGCTAGGCTGTCCGGCCTATGAACAAACGACTGCTGACGGTCGGGCTGATCGGAGCAATGTTCCTGGCGGCGGGTGGATGCGCCAAGAAAGCAGAGCCGGTGGCGGCAAAACCGGAGGCGCCGAAGATAACGACCGTGCCGCTGGTCAAGGTGCCGGAGCGCAGCCAGCATTTCATGGCCGTCAACCGGCAGTTGGAGCTCGGGGGCACGCTCTATGGTTATGTGGACGTGGACGGCGACATGGCGAAGCTGGCGCAATCGCTGAATGACGTGCTGGGCCAGGTCGCCGCGGCGCAACCGGCCGCGGCGCCGTTCCTCAAGCAGGACTACGCCGCCTTGTTTGCCACGCTGGGTTTCACGGACGTGGTGGCCGCCGGCTTCAGTTCGGTGCCGGATGAAACCGGCTATTTCCGCAACCGCACGTTCTTCTACATCCCGGGTACGCGGCACGGCTTGCTGGCAGGATTGGGCGGGGCGCCCGGACCGTTTGTCCGGCTCGGACTCGCCCCGGCCGATACGGACGCCTACTTCGAGTCCGAGATCGATCTGCCCTCGATGTATGCGACCATCAAGGAAGTGGTCACCAAGGTGGGCGGAGCGGAGGTGTCCGCCAGTTTTGAAGCGAAGCTCAAGCAAACCAGCGACGCGACGGCGTTCTCCCTGTACAACTTCATCAACGGGCTGAAGGGGCGCGTTGCCATGGTGGTGCGCCTGGATGGCGAGCGGGAGTTGCGGCTGCCGGCCAAGGGCAACCAGGGCCTGGTGCTGCCGGCGATCTCGCTGCTGATCTGCGTGGATGGAGTGGCGGCGTCGGTCGAGCCGACCCTGGCCAAATCGCCCCAGTTCAAGATGCGGCAGGAAGGGGAGCTGAAGCTCTACGAATTCGGACCGCCGCTCCCGCTGCAGGGGGTCCGGCCGATCTTCGCCATCGACGGTAACACCCTCTATCTGGCGACTTCCCTGGAGTACCTGAAGGAGTGCCGCAGTGCCGGACCGACTGGGCTGGGAGCACAGCCGATGTTCATGGAGGCGCTGAAGCAGGTCGGCCCCGAGGGGAACGGGCTTGGTTATGTCAGCCCGCATTTTTTCCAAACCCTGCGAAAGCTGGAGACGTTGAACCCAAAGATGCCGGAGCAACAAAAGCAGCTGCTCGGCATGGTCCTGCGGTCGATGCCCGAAACCGACCGACCGTTGGTGACCGTGCGTCGCAATCTGCCTGATGGCATTTTGGTGCAATCGTACTGGAACCGGTCCCTCAAGCAGGACGTCGCCACGCTGGCCGTCTACAATCCGGTCACGATCGGCATGATGGCGGCGATGGCGATCCCCGCCTTCCAAAAAGTGCGCACCGCCTCGCAGGAAAAGGCCGTGCTCAACAACCTGCGTCAGCTCAGTGCCGCCGCCGACCAGTATTATCTCGAGCATGGCGTGGACAGCGCGACCTTTGATGAGTTGGTCGGACCCAAGGCCTACATCAAGCGGATCATGCCGGTCGATGGGGAAGACTATCGCACCATCACTTTCAAACAGGGGAAGCCGCTGCAGGTCATGGTCCCGAGCCTCAGGAAGATCGTCAAATACGGGCCCTAGCCGTATCGAGTCGGTTGAGTCGGTAGGGCGGGGTCTGGATTCCCTCGGGCACCGGCCTGTCGACAAGCGACAGCCCCACATTCTTCTGAAGAGTTGCTTGATTGAAGACTACGCAAAGAAGCGACACACCCCGTCGCTTCGCGCCACCCCTCTTCCTAGAGGGGACCCAATCAACTGGTCCGGAAATCCCCTCGAGGAAGAGGGCCGAGGCCGTGAGCTCAGCCGAACGGGTGCCCGCCAGGGCGGGGTGTATGGGGGAGCATTGCAATCAGGCCGTGGCCGGTGTCACTTGTTAACCTAAGTCTCATTAGTTTCCCGGTCGGCCGGTCGCGGCCGGAGTCAGGGACGAGCGGGTGGACATCACCGCCCAGAGGCAGAGCAGGACCAGAAGGAGCAACAGGGCGAAGGCCGCCCGCGCACCGTGAGTGGCGACGATGGCGATGACGGTCGAAGTCAGGATCGTGCGCAGCACGCGGTCGTAGGCGTGGAAGAACGAGCTGACGCGGCCCATGACGCGGTTGTCGATGAGGTTGAGCAAGGCTGCGCTGCGGGCGACGCGGCTGCCGGCGTTGCCATAGCCGAGGAGGAGGGCCGCACCCAGGTAGACGCCCACGGTGGGGAACAGCACCAACAGGGCTGCGCCGGCGGCGAAGACCGCCATGGTCAGCGGGATGGTGTGACGGGCGGAATGGGCGGCAATCAGACGGGGCAGGCTGAGTCCGGCGAAAATGGCACCGGCCGCAAAGACGATCTGGCCTGCGCCGAAGACCCAGGCCCCCGCCTCGAGCGTCTGGGTGATGTAGATGGGAAAGAGATAATTGCCGACCATGATCGCGATGAACGGCATGAGCGCGGCGGCGAAGAAGATGGCGAGCTGCGGCCGGTCGCGCAGCCATTGCCAACCCTCGGCGATTCCCCGCCAGACTGAAACCCGGGGGACGGCCGTCGCGCCTTCCAGATGGGTGCTCTGGTAGGGAATCGTTGACTGGATCGCGAAGCTGATCAGGTAGGTCGCGGCATCGAACAGGAGAATCGTGGGCAGGCTCACGTGGCCGACGAGCATGGCGCCAAGCCCGCCCGAGATCATCATGGCGGTCTGGCCCTGCACCTCCATGAGCCCCATGAGCGACTGATAGTGGGAGCGGTCGATGATCTGTTGCAGGAAGGCAAACTTCGCCGGGAAGTGCAGCGTGTAGTAGAGCATGCCGCAGAAATAGATCACGGAAAGGGACCAGACCCCGTAGCCGCCCTGCCAGAAGCAGACCGCCGCCATGCTGGTGGTGGCGAGCAGGCCGAAGAGTTCGCTGCCCAGCAGCATTGATTTGCGCGAATGGTGGTCCACCCAAACCCCGTAGTAAGGCATGAACAGGAACAGGGCCACGGTCGTCACGAGGGTGGCGGTGCCGTAACTGGTCGTGCCGCCCGGTTCCTGCACGAGCAACCAGGGCACGGCGAACAGGGTGATGCCCGAACCGATGGAGCCGGTGATGTTGGCCACGAGCAGCCGCCGGATGCGGAAATCGCGCAACAGCTCCTTCATCGGGGGCAACGCCGGACACCGGGTCCGGCGGGGAGATTCAAGGCAGAGGCGCAGCGCATGCGCGGGAGAATTGTCGGCGGCACGAGGCAGGCAAGGGAGGATTGCGGGGCCCGTCGGGCCCGGGTCGGCGCGCCGGCCGGTGCGGCCGGTGCCGGCGGATCAGAACCACCTTTTTTTCTTCAGGTAGATGGCCATCGCGATCGTGCTCAGGAGAGTGAAGCTGCACGCATAGACATAGCCATGGGGGGAGCGCAGCTCGGGCATGTGCTCAAAATTCATGCCGTACCAACCGCCGACCAGCACGGCCGGGAGGGTGACGGCCGTCAGGGCGGTGAGGAACTTGATGCCCTCGTTCGCTTCGAAGCCGGCCTTGTTGAGATAGATGTCAAAAGAGAGCAGCAAGCGTTCGTGATAGCCGATCAGGGTCTCGTCGAGCCGGGCGAGATTGTCACGAATGTCGCGGAAGTAGGGCAGCAGCTTGGCGCGGATGAATTTGCTGTCGCCGCGGGCGAGCTTCTCGATGACGTCCCGCTGCGGGCGCACGATCTGGCGCAACATGGTGAAATCGCCGCGAACCTGAAGCAGCTCGGCGACGAAACTCTTGTCGGACTCCTTGCTGAGCACGGCTTCCTCGATCTCCTCCAGTTCGTTGTGCAGTTCGGCCAGCATCGGGCTGTAATAATCCACCATGAGATCGAGCAGCGAGTGCGCGAGCCGGTCGGGTCCGCGGGGGCCGGGGCCCACGTTTTTCGCGAGGCGGTCGATCAGGGTCGTGACGGAGCGGAGGGCCGAGCGGTGAAACGTGACGAGGAATTCCTTGCCAAGAAAGAAATCGAGCTCGGAGGTGACGAATTTCTCCTCGCGATTGAACTCCACGGCATGGGTCACCATGAAGAGGTAGTCGTCGTAATCCTCAATCTTGGGCAACGGGCTGGGCGTGACGCAGTCCTCGATGGCGAGCGGATGGAACTGAAAGAGAACTTCCAGGACGGCCTTGGTTTCCTCGTCCGTGGGATTCTCCAGATCCACCCACACGATCAGCCCCTTGTCGGCCTGCACGAGGCGCAGGGCTTCGGGTTCCAGGTCGCGGCCGACCAGTTTGCCTTCGCTGAAGATGAAGGAGTGAATCATGGGGGATTTGACCGCATGCTGGCTGCGCACCTAGCCGTGGCAAGCCCCGGGTGGAAAGGGTAGGGCCGGTCTGCGACCGGCCGGCTGGGCGCGTTGAGCGGGGAATTGTTTCGCCGGCGGGGATCGTTCGGTCCGGTCGGAGACCGGACCTACCTGGTCCACGGGTGATCGGACCAGGCGCTGACCAGTCGGGCTTTCACGGGATTGTTTCGGATATAGGCAACGCATTTGTCCCATTCCGCGTCGTGCCGAATCCAGTGGTCGAACCATTCACGCTGCCAAAATGGGCCGCTGCCTCCAATCGAGGACCGGATTCTTGAGGCGGTGCGTCCCTTGATTCGCTTCATGATGGAGGAAAGGGTGCGGGGCCGGTCGCGGTCGGGAATTATCAGGGCATGCCAGTGGTTGGGCATGATCGTGAAATGGGGCGCGCTTACCTCCCAATCGGACAGAGCGGTGAGTTCGTCATTCACGATTCTTGCCGAATCAGGGCAACGAAGCGGACAGCGGCCGAACCCGCTATCGAGATACTTTTCTTGGGTGCGGAAAACCTCTTTCTGGAAGGCGGCATATTGGGAGGAATGGGGCGTAATCAGTCGCATGGACTGCACCAATTCGCCGATGCGCAGCAAGGCGTCCCTGGGCAGGCTGTCAGCACAGCGGACGGTGACAAAGTAGCGGCCGTGCGCCACCTCCCAATGAGGGAGGTGGCGATGGGTAAAGCGCGTGGTCTGGGCCATGAGGTAGGGCCGGTCTGCGACCGGCCGGCTTGGCCCGTGGGACTGGAGATTGTTTGGTCCGGCGGGGATCTTTCGGTCCGGTCGGAGACCGGACCTACCTTTACTTCACCGGACCGAGCAGCTTGGTCTCGAGCTCGACGACGGTGGAGATGAAGGCTTCCGGCGTGGGGGCGGCGAGCAGGGCGGCGCGGCTGGATTCATCCTTGATGAGGCGGCAGAGTGCGCCGACGAGGATGAGGTAGTCGGTCGGATTGTTCTTCGGAGTGCCGAGCACGAACATGAGCTTCACGTTCTGGTTGGAATTCTCGAAGAGCACGCCGTTGGTGCTGCGGCCGACGGCCAGCACGATCTTCTTCACATGCTCGGTGCGGGCGTGGGGCAGGGCGACCTCGTTGCCGAGGCAGGTGGTGTCGAGCCGCTCGCGGGCAAGGAGCTCGTTGTAGAAACCGGGGAAATTGGCGACGTTGGCGTCCGTCTCAAGCAGCTTGGCGACTTCCTGCAAGGCGGCCGTGCGCTTGGTGCTCTGCAACGAAAGGATGATGTGCTCCGGGACGAGCAGATTGGAGAGACGGGTGGACATGATCTTCTGGGGAGAAAGAGATTCACCGGCCGGTGGTTGGCAAGGCTCTAAGTGAAACAAAAAGGCGCACCCGGGAAGGGTGCGCCTGAATGCTTTTCGCGAGGAAAGGGTTCCGGCCTTAGGTCAGGCGGTCGCCGGGGGCTCCATTGGCGGGGTGCTGTTGGCGGCCTCCTCCTCGTCGGACTCGACGACCTTGGCGATGGCGAGGAGTTTGTCGCCTTCCTCGAGGTTGACGAGCTTGACGCCCTTGGCGCCGCGGCCGGTTTCCCGGATCTCCTTCACGCGGGTGCGGATGCTCTGGCCCTTGGCGGTGAGGAGCATGACCTCGTCGTTCTCGCGGACGCTCAGTGCGCCGGCGACGGCGACGGAGCCGTCATCCGGCAGGTCGATGGCGATGACGCCGGTGCCGCCGCGGCGGATGAGGCGGTAGTCGGCGAAGGGGGTGCGCTTGCCGATGCCGTCCTCGCGGGCGACGAGCAGGCGGGCTTCCGGATCGCAGACCTCGAGGGCCTGGAGGTAGTCGCCCGACTTCTTGAAGCGCATGCCGGTGACGCCGCCGGTGAAACGGCCCTGGGAGCGGAGGCCTTCCTTGCCGCCGGTGGTCTCGGTGTCGCTCTCGCTGTCGGTAACGGTCTCGGCCTCGTCGGCGGCTTCCTCGGCGGAAGAGCCCGCGGCGCCCTCGAAGAAGCGCACGGCCTGACCCTGGTGGGAGACGAGCATGATCTCGTTGGCGCCGTTGGTGAGCACGCAGCCGATGATGTCGTCCTTGTCGGCCAGTTTCATGCCGCGGATGCCGCCTTCGCGGGTGGCGCCTTCGTATTCGGCGAGGGCCGTCTTCTTGATCTGACCAGCCCGGGTGGCCATGACGACGAAGAGCTCGGGGGAGAACTCCTTGAAGCAGAGCATGGCGGCCAGCTTCTCGCCGCTTTCGAGGCGGAGGAAGCTGGAGATGGACTTACCCTTGGCGGTGCGGGTGCCCTCGGGGATGTCGTAGATCTTCTTGGCCAGACACTGGCCGCTGCTGCTGAGGAAGAGCACGTAGTCGTGGGTCGAGGCGGTGAAGAGGGTCTCGACGAAATCCTCCTCGTAGGTCTCGGCGCCGATGACGCCCTTGCCACCGCGCTTCTGTGAGCGGTAGTCAGCGACGGGGGTGCGCTTGATGAAGCCCAAGTGGGAGACGGTGATGACGCAGCCGACGTTGGGGATGACGTCCTCCATGCGCAGCTCGCCCTCGGCGTCGATGATCTCGGTGCGGCGGGGGGAGGCGTATTTGTCCTTCAGCTCGAGCAGCTCCTTCTTGATCAGCGCGAGAAGCTTGGCCTCGGAGTCGAGGATGCCCTGGAGCTCCTCGATGAGTTTCATGAGCTCGAGGTATTCGGCCTCGATCTTGCCGCGTTCCAGGCCGGTGAGCTGGTAGAGGCGCAGCTCGAGGATGGCGTTAGTCTGGATCTCGGAGAGCGGGTACTTGGCCATCAGCTTCTGCTTGGCCTCCTCCTTGTCCTTCGACGCCCGGATGATCTTCACGAAGTCATCCAGGTTATCGAGGGCGATGATGTAGCCCTCGAGGATGTGGGCGCGGGCCTTGGCTTGGTTGAGGCGGAACTGCGTGCGGCGCGTGATGACCTCGCGGCGGTGATCGATATAACACTCGAGGAGTTCCTTGATGTTCATCTGCTTCGGCCGCTTCTTGTCGAGGGCGAGCAGAATGACACCGAACGAGGACTCGAGCGTGGTCTTCTGGTAAAGCTGGTTGATGACGATCTGGGACTGCTCGCCGCGCTTCAGTTCGATGACGATGCGGGTGTTCTCGTCGGATTCGTCGCGCAGGTCGCGGATGCCGTCGATCTGCTTCTCGCGCACGAGCTCGGCGATGCGAAGCACGAGGGTGGCGCGGTTGACGTTGTAGGGGATCTCGGTGATGACGATCTGCTCGCCGCCGCCCTTGAGCTCCTCGGTGTGGGCCTTGCCGCGCATGCGGACGATGCCGCGGCCGGTGGTGAGGTAGGACTTGATGCCGGCGCGGCCGTTGATGTAGCCGCCGGTGGGGAAATCGGGACCCGGGATGTAGGTGACGAGCTCCTCGACGCTAATCGACGGCTGGTCGATGATGGCGCAGGCGGCGGAGATGATCTCGCCGAGGTTGTGCGGCGGGATGTTGGTCGTCATGCCGACGGCGATGCCGGTCGAGCCGTTCATCAGCAGGTTGGGCAGCGCGGACGGGAGGACGGTCGGCTCGGTGGTGGATTCCTTGTAATTGGGGACGAAGTCGACGGTCTCCTCCTCGATGTCCTTGAGGAGTTCCTCGGCGACATTCTTCAGACGGGCCTCGGTGTAACGGTAGGCGGCGGGCGGATCGCCGTCGACGGAGCCGAAGTTGCCCTGCGGATCGATGAGCGGGTAGCGCATGACCCAGCTCTGGGCGAGACGGACCAGGGTGTCGTAGACGGAGGAATCGCCGTGCGGGTGGTAGTTCTTGAGCACTTCACCGACGACGCCGGCGCACTTGTCGAACGAGCGGTTGTGGAGCAGGCCTTCCCGCAGCATCGCGTAGAGAATGCGCCGCTGGACAGGCTTCAGGCCGTCGCGGGCATCTGGCAGCGCACGCGAAATGATGACCGACATCGAGTAATCGATGTAGGCGGTCTGCATGATGTCCGTGATGTTCGCGGAGGAGAGTTTTTCGTTGGCGGTGTACACAGGGCGGGCGGGAAAAGTTATTGGTTATTTGTTACTGGTTGCTGGGGCGGTGATCGGCGGCTGGATCCGACTGATAGCGCTTAACCCAGAACCATTAACTCGCATTAAACGTCCAGATACTGGACGTTCAGCGCGTTGTCCTCGATGAACTGGCGGCGCGGCGGGACTTCGTCGCCCATGAGGAGGGTGAAGAGGGCGTCGGCCTTGGCGGCGTCGCTGATGTTCACCTTGAGCAGGCGGCGGTGGTCGGGATCCATCGTGGTTTCGTAGAGCTGCTTCGGGTTCATTTCGCCGAGACCCTTGTAGCGTTGGATGGAAAGACCCTTGCGGCCGTTGGCCCGGATCTGGGCGATGATCTCCAGGGGAGAGAACAGGTCGGCCTTCGTCTCGGTCTTGGCGCCGACGTTTTCGGTGAAGGTGTAGCGGGGCTGGGCGGACGGGGCGAAGGAGCTGATGTCGAGGCCCGCTTTGGCCAGGGCCTTGAGGAGTTTGCTGAGTTCGTTGGCCTCGAAGATTTCGTGGATCGTGACGCGGCGCTGGACGAGCGGCGGCGTGGTGCCGCTGGTGGCGGTGTCCGGATGGGCCGCCATGAACGCGGCGCGGGCCTTGTCGTCGGCGAGGAACTGGTGGGACTCCTTGTTGCCTTCGCGGATGCGGGCGATGTAGCGGGGCAGCTCGTGGGTGGCCTTGTCCTGCTGGTCGAGGTATTCGGCGAGCGAGGCGCCGTACCGCGTGATGCCGTGGCCCAGTTTCTCAATGGCGGCGAGCATCTCGACGATCTGGTCGAGAACGGCGGGGGCGATGGGGGTCTGGCCGGCGCCGGCGGGGGCGACCAAAATGTCCTCGGCGCCGAGCTCGAGGAGGATGCGGTTCAGCTGTTCGTCGTTGTCGACGTATTGCTCGCGCTTCTTGCGCTTGATTTTGTAGAGGGGCGGCTGGGCGATGTAGACGTAGCCGTTGTCGATGATGCCCTTCATCTGCCGGTAGAGGAAGGTGAGCAGCAGGGTGCGGATGTGGGAGCCGTCCACATCGGCGTCGGTCATGATGATGATCTTGTGGTATCGGGTCTTCTCGATGCGGAAGGAGGAGTCGTCCTCGCCGGTGCCGATGCCGGTACCGATGGCGGTGATGAGGGTGCGGATTTCCTCGTTGTTGAGCACCTTGTCGAGCTGGGCCTTCTCGGAGTTGATGAGCTTGCCGCGGAGCGGAAGGATGGCCTGGTAGCGCCGGTCGCGGCCCTGCTTGGCGGAGCCGCCGGCGGAGTCACCCTCGACGATGTAGAGCTCGCACACGGAAGGATCCTTTTCGGAGCAGTCGGCGAGTTTGCCGGGCAGGCCGCCACCGGAGAGGGCTCCCTTGCGGATGGTCTCGCGGGCCTTGCGGGCGGCCTCGCGCGCGCGGGCGGCGGTGAGGGCTTTCTCGACGATGCGCTTGGCGACGGGCGGATGCGCCTCGAAGTGGAACATCAGGCCCTCGTAAGAGAGGGAGCCGACGATGCTCTCGACCTCGGGGGAGAGGAGCTTGACCTTGGTCTGGGACTCGAACTTTGGGTCGCTGTGCTTGATCGAGATGACGGCGGCGAGGCCCTCGCGGACGTCATCGCCGGTGATCTGCGGATCCTTGTCCTTGAGCAGATTGTTGGCCTTGGAGAACTGGTTGATGGCGCGGGTGAGGGCGCTGCGGAAACCCGAGAGATGCGTGCCACCGTCCGGGTTGTGGATGGTGTTGGTGTAGCAGAGGACGAGGTCGTTGTAGCTGTCGTTGTACTGGAGGACGATCTCGGCGTGGACCTCGACCGGCTTGTCGTCGAGGGTGGTGTGGATCTCCTTGGCGATGCGGATCGGCGCGGCGTGCAGGGCGGTCTTGCCCGTGTTGATCTGCTTCACGAACTCGACGACGCCGTCCTTGTAGAAGAACGTCTCGGGCTTCGGCGTGGCGGGGCGCTCGTCGAGGAAGTTGATGCGGAGGCCGGAATTCAGGAAGGCGAGCTCGCGCAGGCGTTGGGAAATGCGGTCGGCCTGGAAGACGGTGGTCTCGCGGAAGATCTCGGCATCAGGCTTGAAGGTGATGAGCGTGCCGGTGCCGGAGGCCTTGCCGATGACCTCGAGGCGCTTGGTGGTCTTGCCGCGCTCGAAGGTCATGTGGTGGATCTGGCCGTTGCGGGAGACCTCGACCTCGAACCACTCGGAAACGGCGTTGACGCACTTGGCGCCGACACCGTGCGTGCCGCCGGAAAACTTGTAGCCGCCCTGGCCGTATTTGCCGCCGGAGTGCAGCGTGGTCAGCACGAGCTCGACGCCGGGCAGACCGCTGTCCTTGTTGATGTCGACCGGGATGCCGCGGCCGTCGTCGCGGATGCTGATGGAGCCGTCGACGTGGATGGTGACGTCGATCTTTTTGCAATGGCCGGCGAGATGTTCGTCAACGGAGTTGTCGAGGACCTCGGAAACACAGTGGTGCAGGGCGCGTTCGTCAGTGCCACCGATATACATGCCCGGCTTCTTGCGGACGGCCTCGAGACCCTTGAGCTGGCCCAGTTTATTGGCGTCGTAGGTCTCGACACCGGGGTTGGAATTCGCGTTGTTCGGGGCTTCGTTGGAGTCGGACATTCAGTTCAAAAATTGGTCCTAAAAAGGTCTCGGATAACCCTGTTTTCGACAACTTTTTTCTATGGCAAATCCAAGGTATTTTCGGGAGTTGTATGCTGCTGATGGGGAAGGGTAAGTGAGGTTACTGATTTCCTGGAATCAGGCCGGGGGTCGCGCTTTATCCAAACAGGTCGAAATACGTGGCGGTGAGTGCCTAAAAACGCGAATCAGGGTGGTTTAAATTGACCACTTAATCGAGCGCCGCACAGTGGTCCCAACATGGCTGCCTTCAGTATCGCAACACTGCTCGTGCTTCAGGAACGCGACAGTCGCCGTCTGACCCTTGAACATCAATTGCAGAGCGTACCCCGCGAAATAGCCGCGGTGGAAGCCCGGATCGCCGCGGAAAAGCAGGCCATCGAGACGGCCAAGGCCGAGTGGCATGGCTTGGAATCAAAGAAAAAGCTGCTGGAGACGGAGATTTTAAGCGCCGAGGGCAAAGTGGCCAAATACCGGACACAGCAGCTGGAAGTGCGTAAAAACGACGAGTATCGGGCCCTGACGCATGAAATCGAGACGACCGAGGCGATCATCGGGGGTTACGAAGAGGATGAGCTGAAGATCATGTATGAGATTGACGGGGCGAAGAAGCGATTTGCCGCCGCCGAGGCCGAGTTGAAGAAGAACATTGCCGGGCATGAGGCCAAGATCCGCACCCTGCGGGAGCGGGAGGGGCAATTGCAGGCTGAGCTCAAGACGGCCATCGAGTCGATCGCCGTGGCCAGGCCCGAGGTGCCGGAGCCGCAGCTCAGGATTTACGACCGTCTCGCCGTGAAGCCCGGGCACCCGGTCTGTGTGCCGGTCAACGGAGGCAAATGTGGCGGCTGCCACCTAAAGGTGCCGACGCACATCGAGGTGATGGCCAAGACCGGCTCGGAAATTGCCACTTGCGACCAGTGTGGGCGGGTGGTCTATTGGCAATCCTAGTATCGGAGCCAGACCTTCGCTCCGGGTTCATTGAACAAGGAGAGGAAAGTCCGGACACCATAGGGCAGGATTCCCTTTGAAAGGGGGGACACGGCGCGTCAAGGCGTCGTGATGGACAGTGTCACAGAAAACAAACTGCTCCGCAGTTAGAGTGAGAGGAAAGGGTGAAAAGGACGGGGAAACCCGGTCGCTTCACTCTCACTTTCACTTTCACTCGGAGTGAGGGTGAAAAGGTGGGGTAAGAGCCCACCGCGCCGAAGGCAACGACGGCGGCATGAAAAACCCAATCCGGTGCAAGACTAAATAGGGGACTCGGCGGCCCGTCGGATAGTCCCGGGTTAGTCGCATCCCGACGGGTGGCGCGCAAGCGTCGCCACGGCGGGGCAGGTCCGCTTCGGCGGACGTTGAGAGAAATGAAGGTCACGGCGCGCAAGCGTCGGACATAATCCGGCTTACCGGCTTCGATCCTAGTACTTATGCGGGGCGCGTTGCGAAAGCGGCGCGCCCCGCTCCCATTTTCAGGGTTCGGGCGGCTCAGAAGCTGAGCTTGCTGGTGTAGGCCGCGCGTTCGCCGGCTTTTGTCAGCTCCTTCCACTTGGACACCCGGAACGGATTGCCGGAATTCATGTTGGCGAGCGATTCGTCGTAGTGAAAATTGGCATTGCCGGTCAGGGTGATGTTGTTGGCCACCACCGACCCGGTCATGCTGCCGTCGCCATTCAGGGCGACATTGGCGTTGGGGGCGTAGATCACGCCACCGAAGGTGCCGCCGCCGGCGATACCGATGTTCTGGGTGGTGGAAGTGCTGGTGCCGTAGACCTGGACGTTTTTCGGGGCGCCGGTGGCGTTGAGGATGCCCTGACCGGCCATGTCGATGTCCCCCTTGGTATAGATCTTGAGGGAAGAACCCGCGGCCACGGTAAAGCCGGAATTATTACCCGTGACCTTGATGGCCTGCGCACCCTCGGCCACATCGATGATGAGCGTGACGTCGCCTTTGAAGGTGATGACCGAGCCATTGCCCGAGAGGGATATCAGGGTCGTGCTCGTGATCGTGGTGGCGGTGCCGAGCGTGCCGTAGGTGGCGCCCGCGACCAGGGAGGTTGAGGCGGTGGTGGGCGGATTGGTGACCGGGTCGAAATTCGCAGAGAACTGGGTCGAGACGCGGGTGGGGTCGACGTGGGCATTGGTCCAGGTGCCGTCATTCACCGAACCGATGCCCAGAATGGAACCGTTGCTACCCACGTTGTCGGCCGGATTCTGGCCGTTGTTGGTGGAGACGTAGCCCCAGACGTCGGCGTTCTTGACCAGCACCGAGTCCACGTTGACCGACACGCTGCCGACGGAGCCATTGTCCTTTTTCACTGCATTGCTGAAGGGAATGAAGGCGCCGCTGTTGGTCGGGTCGGAGTTCCAACTGTCCACGGTGGCGTTGTTGCCGCGGAACAGGATCGAGTTCTTGGCCACCAAGCCGTTGGCGAACTTGGAGGTCTTGCTGAGCTGGACCTCGACCCATTTCTCAATCGGGGCGGAGCCGGCACCGCCCAGGGTGATCGTGGATCGGGTGACGATCTTCGGCGCCGAAATCCCCTGGTAATTGTAGATGTAGACCCGGACGTAGCCCTTGGCGTTCTGGTCAAAGGCGTAGGTTCCGCTGGAGGAAGGCAGGCGGCGCCAGGCATTCACGCCGTCGTTGGACCATCCGCTCCAATTGTAACTGCTGTTGGCCACCATCTTGTTGATGGAGTACATAGCTTCCTCCAGGCCGTTCTCGGCGAGATTCATGGCGCCGTTGTTGTAGAGGGCGCGGTTCGATATGGACTGGCTGGCGAGTCCCAGCCGGATGTAGCTGGCGAGGGAGATCGCGATGATGGCGGAGATGATCAGGGCCACGATCAGAACCGACCCGCGCTGGGAGTTGTGACGCTGTGTATTCATGGATGGTTTCAGGTGGTGACGCGCTTGTTGCGCAGGATAAAGCGGGCGGAGAGCACAGTGTTCGACGCCTTGGCAACCGTGCGCGTGTTGCGACTGCTCTCCAGCGAAAGCTGCAGTTGTTTGGTGGATTTGGAGGCAGCGAGCAGTTCGGCGGCACTGGTCAGAGGGAGACTCGCACCGGTGATGCCGTAGGCCTTGAATTCAAAGCTGACCACGCCCGTGACCAAGGCCCGGAGTTGTCCCGTGTTCTGATCCCGGCGAAAGAACGTTTTTCTGCTGTTGTCGTAAACGTAGCGGATTTGGATCGAATTGACCGTCAAGAGCACGTCGTTGTCGGCGGTCCAGCTGATGGCGCTGGCCTGACGGGTGTCCTCGGCAAAGAGCTCCAAGGCGTTGCGGGCCTGGGCCTCCATGTCGTTGTAGTTTTGGATATTCGCGCCGCTCCGGCCGAGGAAGAGGAAGGTGGACATCACCCCCGCCAGAATGAAGCTGGAGATGCTGGCCCCGATCATGACCTCGGCCAGGGTGAAAGCCGCTTGGCGGTGCGGCTTACGGGCCGGCAAGAGTGTAGTAGTAGTCATAAAGTCCGTTTTTAACGTATTTGGTTTGGAAACTGCGCTGGTGGCTCCGGCCTTCCGAGGTGTTCCAGGTTACCTGCAGGTAGATGTCGACCACTTCACCGACGCGCGACGCATCGTTCGTCACGGTCCGCTTCAGGGTGAACTTGCGGGCGAGCTCGGCGTTGCTGGAGAACACCGCGTTCAGGTCGACGGTTTTTTCCCCCATCATGTTCGTCGCGTCGGTGACCGTGGCCCAGCTCATGAGCCGGATGCGTTCGATTTCGCTCTGGAGAATCTGCGAAGCCAGGGTGTTGCCCCGGGCCGTGTCGATGGCCTTGTAGCCGGACTGCAGCGTGATGATCGAGGTGGTGATGCCCAGGGCCATGACAAAGCTGGCGACGACAACCTCGGCGATGGTGAAGGCTGAATTGGAACGGCGGCGCCGTTTCTGGCCAGCGTACGTGGAAGACGCGAAGTGCATGGGCGCAGAGTACCCGGGATCCGGGATTTGCGTAACAGGCGATAGGCCTAGGATTGTGGCCCTAGGCGATAGGGCCAAATGTCACTGGCGGCCGAGATTCTCCAGATAAAGCACGGCCGCCTTGGAGCGCCGGTTGATCTTCAGCTTCTCGAACACGTTGCTCAGGTAATTCTTAACGGTCTTGTCGCTCAGCTCCATCTGGGAGGCGATCTCCTTGTTGGTCTTGCCCTCGGCGACGAGCGCGAGCACGCGCCGCTCCTGGGTGGACAGCAGGGAGAGCTTGTTCGCCTCCATGGGAGGATTGCTGCTGTTGCTGGTGGTGTGGACCAGAGTCAGGACCCGGCTGGTGAGCGTCGGATCCAGGATGAACTTGCCGATCGCGACATCGGTGACGGCCTGGCAGAGGCCCTGGGCGTCGATCTCCTTGAGCAGGTAGCCATGCGCACCGTTGATCATGGCTTCATAAACCAGGTTGTCGTCGATGACCGAGGTCAGGACGAGAATCTTCAACTCCGGATCGGCCGCGAGGATCTGCCGGCAGGCGTTGATGCCAGACCCGTCCGGCAGGCGCACGTCGAGCAGCACCACGTCGGGTTTCAGGCGGTGGGCCTCGGAGATCGCCTTGGCAACGGTGGTTGCTTCGCCGACCACCCTCAGTTTCGGGACATTGTTTTCGGAAAACAGCTCGAGCAGCGCCTTCAAACCGGTGCGCACCAGTTCGCTGTCATCCACAATAAGGATCGAGAGTTCTTTCGCGGTGGGCATGGGCAATCAAGTTACTGGATAAAACCGGAGAAAGATTCGAGAACCATTTCCCGGGGCGGCGTCGATGAGGAGCTCCGCGTCGAGTTCGCGGGCGCGGATGGCGAGATTGGCCAGTCCCCGGCCTTTGCCGGAGTAGCTGGCGGCGTTGAATCCGCGCCCGTCGTCAGAGACGGCCAGTTCAATCCGGCCGTCAGGCAGGGATTTAAGGCTGAGCTTCACCTGACTGGCACCCGAGTGCCGGAAAGCATTGCTGAGAAGTTCCCGGGTGATTTTCAGCAGATGCATCTCCTGAGGAGGTGTGATCCGGGCCGCCAGGTGCGGGTCGATCTCGGAAACGATCGGAATCGACTGCAGTGACTGCATGGTCGCGGCCAGGGTCGTGAGGGACTGAATCGGGGTCTGGTCGGCAACGGATTCGGGCTCCAGATCATCGATGTACTGACGCACCTGCCAAAGGGTGTCGTTGAGGGTTTTTTGGCAGGCATGGAGCCGTTTCAAGGCTGCGTCTGGATCGGTGACCAATTGTTTCTGCGCGATTTCAAGACCGATGCCGGTGGCGTAGATCGACTGAATGATGCCGTCGTGGAGGTCTCGGGCGAGACGGCCCTGCAATTCGACGGCCTGCCGGAGGTTTTCCTCGGTGATGCGCAAGGCATCGCGTTGTTCGAACGACTTGGTCAGCTGACGGGCCAGCTGGCCAAATTCATCCTGCTGATTCCGGAGTGAAAGGATGGGTTGGGCGCCGCCAGTAGAGAGACAAGCGTCGAGTTGGCGCAAGGGCTGGACGACCCACTTGGAAACACTGAAAACCACGGCGGTGATGCCGAGAATACCAAACAGGTACAACAAGAGCGTCTCGTCCTTGTTGCCTTCGAGCAGTCGGTGAACCGCCACGGATTGATAACTCACGTGCAGGGTCCGCGTAGGCTGGCCGTGCCAGTCGGGAAGCGGACGTGCGAGGTTGATCGAGGACGGTGGGCCGCCGGCGGCGGGAGCGAAGGACACCGCGCTGCCCATGGTGTCGCCCAGATGGGTCAGGAGTTTGTCATTCCAGACGCGGGCCACCAGAAACCAGCCGCGGGCGGTTTGCTCGCGCTTGGTGTCGTCCGAGGGCAAGATCGGACCGGTGCGCACCTCAACCAGACCGGCCGAGGACTCTTGGAAATAGTGCAAAGCGCCTCTGCTGCGCAGCAGGTCCAGAAAAGCCGGATCGTCGAGCGGGGGAGGTCCGATCTTTTGCGCGTCCGTTCGCTCGACGGAGTAGAGCAAGGTCCCGTCGGGCTGGACGACCCAGGCAGCTTGCGCGCTGAAGTTGGGCAGACTGGCCTCGATGTTGATGGCGGCCCAGGAGGGATCGGCCGATTGGGTGAATGCGACCATTTCGTCCCACAGCGAGTAGTCGCTCGCGAAACTGGCCAGCGGCTGGCCGGTCAGCTCCAGCAAACGGTCAAGCAATTCGCTGCGTTCCTCCCGCAGGTTGGCCAAGATCGACTCGGCCTCCAACCGGTGGGCCCGCTGCAGGAGTCCGGCCGCCACCCCGAACGCCGCCAGCAGTCCGGCCAGCAGCAGAAAGAGTCGGGTACGGATGTTCATGGTGGGCGAAATCCGAAGGTGGCGGCGGGTGGCTCCTGAGACAAAGCCAAACCGATCACCAACCGGAGAAGACCGACTGCCAGCGCGCGCGATCGGAGGCACCGGTCAGCTCGCGCCAGCGGGTGACCTTGAAAGGAGTGTCCTCGGCTGGCTCGGCGAGGGATTCGTCGTAGTGAAAACTGGCTTCGCCGTTGAAGGCCACTTCCCGGCCGACCAGCGACCCCATCACATCGCCATTGCCGTTGATCTGCAGCGCGGCGTTCGGGGCATAGACCGCCGCCTTCAGCGCGCCATTGCCGGCGATCTGGATCGTTTGGCCGGAGCGATCGGAACCTGTGCCGTAGATCAGGCAGCTCGCCGGCCGGCTGTTGGCATTGGCCAGGCCGTTGCCCGCGATCTTGATGTCCGCTTCCGCATAGATCGTGAGGCTGGAGCCGTCGGGGATGATGAGCGAGGCATTGCCGGTGATTTCCAGGGCCGAGCCCACGGTGTTGGTCAGGACGAGAATCACGTTTCCGAGAATGGTCAGGGTGTCGCGTCCGTTGAGACGGATGCTTTGGCACCGCCACTTGGTGGTTTGGCCGGCGATGCCGAGCGTCGCGCCCACCGTGACGATTGGTGTGCCGTCAACCGGAGCCGACAGCACGGGAAGATCGGAGGCAAAATCGGTGGATACGCGGGCGGGATCGATTTGCACGCCGGCGGGCGTGTCGGCGCCGCGGATGGAGCCATTGACGCCCACCTCGGGGACGCCGCCGCCGGTGGCCACATAGCCCCAGACATTGGCCTGGTTGACCAGCATGGCATTGTTCTCCACCGCGTTCGTGGCGACACTGCCGCGATCATTGCGAACCCCGGCACTGTAGGGCACGGGGGCGGTGCCCGGATCGTTGTCGGGATCGGAGTTCCAGCTGTCGATGGAGACGTTACGCCCGGCGAATTTCACGGAATCCCGGGCCACGATGCCATTGGCAAAATACGACCGCCGGCCGAGCGTGAGTTCCAGCATGCGGGTGCTGGGGGGCAGGCCGGGGGAGACGACCGTGGCTTCCGCGACGGCAAGCGGTTTGCTGCCGGCGGCGGGGTTGGTGTCGCTCACGTAGACCTTGACGTACCCGGTCGCTCCGCCACCGAGGTCGAAACCGGTGAACCGGCGCCAGGCGGCCGGCCGCCGGATGGTCCAGTCGCGCCACGCCTCGGGTGAACGCCCCTGGTTAAGCGACCACACGGCCTCCTCCGCCCCGGCTTCCGCGATATGAAACGAGGCGGTGGAGTGATAGGTATGGCGAGCCTGCCGGGCGGTATTCAGATTAAGGGACAGATAGCTGCCGACCCCCATGGCGAGCAGGGCCAGCACGAGCATCGTGACGATCAGGACGGTGCCGCGCTCGGCCTTGGCGGGAGAGGGCAGTTGGTTCGGGGATGTGGGCTGTCGGGCCATCTCAGTGCGCGGTGTAGAAATAATCATTGAGGCCCGTTTTGCCGTAGCGGGTGACCAGCCGGGCGGTATGCGTCTGTCCATCCATGCCCTTCCAAGTGGAGACCAGCGTGATCTCCTTCATGCCGGGTTTCACGTTCTTGATTTCCCGGAGGCAAGTGTAGCGCCCCTGGTTTTCGTCCACCGGCACTTCCTGGTTTCCGGCATCCTGGACGATCTGCAGCTGGGCCCAGCTCATGAGGCGCAGCCTTTCCATCTCCGATTGCATGACCGAGCTGGCGGCGGAAAGATGCCGGGAAGTGTCGAGCGCCAGCAGACCTTGCTGGCTCACGGTCACCACGCCGGCGATGCCAAGAGCAAGAATCGCTGCGGACACCATCACCTCGAGGAGGGTGAAGCCCGTGCGGGCTGCCGGCCGGCGAATGGAGGAAGAGGTAATCATGGGGAGGCCGGAGTGAGCGGGAAGAGAATCGTGACGGTGCAACCCTTGCCGCGCCGCGAAAGCAACTGCAGTTCGCCGCGAAGTTCGCGGGCCCGGGCTTCGAGGTTGGCCAGGCCGCTGCCTGATTCGCGGCGCTCCGCGGGATCGAAGCCACCGCCATCATCACGGATTCGCAAGCGGCCCTGCCCTTGATTGTTTTCCAGCCCGATATCGATCTTGCGGGCGTTGCCATGGCGCACGGCATTGCTGATGCATTCGCGGCAAATTTGCAGGGCCTGCGACTCTTGGAACGGGGTCAGGAGCCGCGCGGCAGACTCATCGATGCTGGCGTTGATTTTAGCCGGCCAAAGCGCTTGCAGCGTCCGGGTGAGGACGGCTAGTTCCCGGGCGAAACCACGCTGTGGCGGCTCAGTTTGCTCCATGCCGCCGATGAATCCCCGGACCTCACGGATGATCTCGTTGAGGCTTTGGCGGCAATGCTGGAGCCGGGACCGGGCCCCTTCGGGGTCCTTGTTCATTTGGGTGAGCGCGCTTTCCAAGCCGAGGCCGGCCGCATAGATTGACTGGATGACGCCATCGTGGAGGTCCCGGGCGAGGCGGTTGCGCTGGTCCATCGATTGCCGAACCTGATTCTCGCTTTCGCGCAGGGCGGCTTCGCTCCTCTTGCGTTCTAGGATTTCCTGTTCCAACGCTGCCTTTTGTTTGAAGGACGTGGCAACCAACTGGGCGAGCCGGCCCATCTCCGTCGGTTCGTTCACGAATGGACTCAGAGGGGCCGCGCTTTGCTGGGCGAGGCTCAGCCCGATGCGGTCAAGGGGTTGCAGGATCCAAGAGCGAACGACGATCCAGAGCGCCACGACCACGAGCAGGACAAAGCTGATGAACAAATAGATCACGGCAGAGTCGTGATTAAGATAGCCGGTTGGGTCGGAAGCCGGGGAGGCCATGATCAGCACCCGCAACGGATCGCCGCGCGCGTCCAGCAGCGGCAGGGTGTTGATCCGGGTTTCGGGCTGGCGGGGAGGGGCCAGTTGGAGCTCGGATTCCACCAGGCGACCGAGAGTGATCAGCCGGCGGTCGTTCCACAATTGCCCGATGACGAGGAATCCGGCTTTCGGCTCGCCAGCATCAGCGGCTGGAATGGGGCGGCACCAAATCTCCAGCACCCCGTCGCGACTTTCGGTGAAGAAACTGTCCTTCGGGGTTCGGCCGCTTCTCTCCAACCAATCGCGAAACAGGGCTGGCGGGGGGAGGGGGGGATCAGGGGTGGCTTGGGCTGAGTAGATGACACGACCATTGCCGTCCATGATCCACAAGACATGGGAAGAATAATTGGTCAGGTTGCTCTTCAGGTTGTTCTCGGCCCAGCGCGGATCGGGTTGCCGGAGGAAGGTGGCCAATTCGCTCCAAGTCGCAAAATCGGCAACAAATCGGTTGAGCGGTTGATTGGTGAGATCGATCCATTTCTTCAGCTCTAGCTTGCTGGCTATCAATGACTCCCGTTGCTGTTCTGCCGAAATATCCAGCTTCAGTTTACGGATGATCTGCAGTGAAGTCAGAAAAACAACCGTGAGCACGCCCAACAATATGATCAATCGGACCTTTAGGCTCATCGTGGATTAAGGCAAATGCACCGGCCTGATCGGTGCCAAGCAATAGAAATCTCCCTTGACTCACCGGCCAGCCTCTGAGTTTTAAACCGTTCCAATCACACTTTTCGCCATGGCCAATACCAAGTCTGCAATCAAAGCTGCCCGTCAATCCCTGCGCCACGCCGCGCGTAACCAAGCCATCAAGACCCGTTTGAAGTCCCTGGCCAAGGCCGTCGCCAAGAACGCCGCCGGTACCGACGCCGAGAAGACGCGCGCCGCCGCGATCGCTTACAGCTCCGCCCTCGACAAGGCCGTCAAGAGCAACGTCATCCACCGCAACGCGGCTTCCAACCACAAGTCGCAGCTCTCGAAGTATATCTTCGCGAAGAAGTAAGCCCCCCGCGATTTCCCTTTTAAGCCCCGCCGCCGCAAGGTAGCGGGGCTTTTTGTTGGCCGGTCGGGAAGGCTGGCTGGTGCCGCCCCGGCATATTCAAGGTGCCGCCGGGGATTTGGGAAGCTCGGCCGTCACCTGAACCGGCGGTGGGAGCGCCGGCAATCCTTCCCCGGGAGAGTTCATCCTAGAAAACGCAGTCGGAGACACGAATGACACTGATCTTCACGAATTGAGGTACGTGGTATCCCGAAGGCCTCTCACCTTAGGGGTGAATGCTTCGGGCCGGACCGTCAGGGGGATCGTGTTGATTGGTGATAACAAGGGACTGAGTGTCTCCCGGGGCTGAAGAATTGGGGCCGATCCGGACACAATCATGGGGATTGCATGCTGGGTGTCGGTGTTTCTGCGGGATTGAATTAAGCACGATGATCCCCGTTCATGGGTGGCTGTGCCAACGCCCCTCAACGTCCGCCGTCATTTTTTGTCGTGGGAGCGTCCGCTCCTGCCGCAGGCAGCGAATTGGCTCGCGGGTGATTGGTCTGGCGCCGGGCCGCTGGATTTGAGTGGCACGCTGGTGGTGGTGCCGACCCGGCAGTCCGGCCGCCGCCTGCGCGAGGCCTTGGCGGAACTGGCGGCGGCCCGTGGTTCGGCGGTGCTGGCGCCGCGGGTCGAATTGCCCGAGGATCTGGTCGAGGCCGCCATCGGCCCCGATGTGGCGACCCGGCTCGCCGCGCAGCTGGCGTGGGCTGAAACCATTCACCAAGTGGATCACGATGAGTTTCGCGCGGTATTTCCGGTAGATCCGCCCGTCCGTAACTTCACCTGGGCGGTAAGGCTGGCGACCCAGATGCAGCGTTTGCAAACGGCCCTGGGTGAAAACGGTCTCCGCCTGGGCGATGTGGTTCGCCGGGCCGGCGAGGGATTGCCCGAGACCGAACGCTGGTTGCAGCTGGCCGAGCTGGAGAAGCGCTGTGACACGCGCTTGGCGGCGCATGGCTGGGTGGAGCCCCAGGCCGCGCGCCTGGCCTCGGCCCGGGCGTCGGCGCTGCCGGATGGCATCACGCGCGTCGTGCTGTTGGCCACGCCTGATCCGCTTCCGCTGGCTATCGCCGTGTTGGCGGATTTCGCCCGACAGCTGGCGGTGGATGTCGTGGTCTATGCTTCAGAAAACGAGGCTGACGCTTTCGATGAGTGGGGGCGGCCCCGCGTGGAATCGTGGGGTCTGCGTCCATTGCAGCTGCAGGACTTTTCCTCGCAGGTGCATCTTTGTGCCGACGCGGCCCAGCAGGCGGCGTTCGTCACAGAACTCGCGCGGCGCTATGGCGAGCCGGAGGGTGTGCTCGCCGTTGGTCTGGGTGACGCGGAAGTCGCCCCGGTACTGGCCGGCGCTTTGAGAAACGCCGGGGTGGCGGTGTTTGATCCAGGTGGTCGGTCGCGCCGCGGAGATCGTCTCCATGCCTTGCTCAGCGCGCTGGCCACGCTGGTGCGGGAACCTTCCTTTGAATCGGTCGAGACTCTGGCGCGTTGTCCTGACTTTCTGGCCTGGCTCGACAGCCGGGGCGGAGGTGGCGTGTCAGCGGCCCGGGTGTTGCGCGAACTCGACCAGCTTCACACCTGGCATCTGCCCACGTCGGTGGAGGCGGCGCTGGCTCACGTGGCGAAAAGGCCGGCGGCCCGGGCGGCATTGGAAGGGGCGCGCGATCTCGGAGCCATACTCACCCAAGGGGTGTTTCCGGCGAATGCGGCCTCTGTGCTGTCCGAGATGTTTGGCGCCCGTCGCATCGCGGGCGACCCGGCCTTCGTCGAGTCGGCGGAGGTCTGGATGGATTTGCTCAGGGAAGCCGAGGCCATCGGCGCCGAATTCCCGGATCTGGCCGCGGCGGAGTGGTGGGAATTGGTGTTGGCGCAGTTCGGGGAAAGTCTCCGTTTCGAAACACGTCCAGTCGGGGCGGTCGACCTGCTCGGTTGGTTGGAATTGCTCTGGGAGAATGCGCCCCATCTGGTGGTCACGGGCCTGAATGACGGACGGGTGCCCGAGACGGTGGTGGGTGATCCCTTTCTGCCCGAGACCCTGCGTGGGCGACTGGGGCTCAAGACGAATGAGGCGAGGTTCGCGCGCGATGCCTACCTGTTGACGGCGATGGAGGCCAGCCGCCGGCAGGAAGGTCGGTTGGATCTGCTCGTGGGGAAAATGTCGGCGTCGGGCGATCCCTTGAGGCCATCCCGATTGTTGCTGCAGTGTGAGGAAGCGGAACTGCCGGCGAGGGTGGCGGCGTTGTTTCGTCCGGTGGATGCCTCCCGTGCCGCGCCATCCTGGCGACGGGCCTGGCGCTTGGTTCCGCCCGTGGTGCCGCCGCCGACGCGGGTTTCGGTGACAGCGTTTCGCGACTATCTGTGGTGTCCGTTCCGGTTTTATCTCAAACATGCGGTCAAGCTCGAGACGGTAGATCCGGACAAGAATGAGCTGGATGCGCTGGATTTCGGCATCCTCTGCCACGCGGCGCTGGAGGAGATGGGGAAGGCGGTGGCGTTGCGCGATTGCACGGACCCCGCCGAGCTGAAGAAATTCTTGTTGGGGCAGGTGGACCGCCACTCGCGGACTCGCTACGGCGCGGAGTTGACCCTGCCGCTGCTGGTGCAGCTCGAATCGGCGCGTCAGCGACTGGGGCGAGCCGCCGAGTTGCAGGCCGAGCAGCGGGCGGCGGGTTGGGTGATCGAGCACGTCGAACGAAAATTCGAGCTCAAGCTGGGCGCGGTCACGGTGAGTGCCAAGATCGACCGGATCGAACGGCATCTCGAGACCGGCGCGTGGCGGGTGATTGATTACAAGACCTCGGACAGCGGCGTTTCACCGCTCGCCGCGCACGTGCGCAACGAACGTCGCGAGGAAAGTGCGCCGGAATGGGCCCGCTTCACCATCGGGGACAAGCAACTCGTGTGGACCGATCTGCAGCTGCCGCTTTATCTGGCGGCGCTGGCGGACGAGTTTGGGCGGAACGTCGGGGCTGGTTACTTCAATCTGCCCAAGGCGGTCGGCGAAACGGCACTGGTGGTCTGGGAAGACTACGATGAAACGTGGCGGTCGGCCGCCATGCGCTGTGCGGAAGGGGTGGTCGCGGGCGTGTCGGAGGGAAAATTCTGGCCGCCCACGGAGGTGTCACCCCGCGACGAGGATGATGTGTTCGCCGGGTTCTTTCATCAGGGTACGGCAGCGAGCGTGGACTGGAGGGGCAAGCCATGAGCGGTATCGGGCATGTGATGATCCTGGCGTCGGCGGGCTCGGGCAAAACCTACGCATTGACGAACCGGTATGTGCGCCTGCTCGCCCACGGGGCCAAGCCGGAGCGGATCGCCGCCCTGACGTTCACGCGCAAGGCGGCAGGAGAATTCTTCGATGAGATCCTGAAGAAACTGGCCCGGGCGGCGGAGGATGAAAAGTCCGCCCGCCGGCTCGCCCAAGAAATCGAGGTTCCGAGCCTGCAGGCGGCCGATTTCCTGAAGCTGCTGCGAAGCGTGACCGCGTCCATGCACCGGCTGAATCTCGGCACGCTCGACAGTTTCTTTGCGCGGGTGGTGAAAGCCTTTCCGCTCGAGCTCGGACTCGGAGCCGATTTCGAGGTGCTGCAGGAGTACTCGGCCCGCATGGAGCGCCGCCGGGTCCTCCGGCGAATGTTTGCGCATGCTGACGGAGACACGGCGCGTCAGGATTTCATCGAGGCATTCAAGCGGGCCACCTTCGGAACCGAGGAGAAACGGCTGGGGGCCCGGCTGGATGCCTTTCTCGACGAACATGCCGAGGTTTATCTCGCTGCGCCCGACAAGGCTTGCTGGGGGCGGGCGGAGCGCATCTGGCCCGAGGGGAATGCCTGGCTGGGGGCGGCGGATCCCGGGAAGCGGCGTGGGGCGGCCGCGGCTTTGAAGGGTGCCTTGCCTTGGGGCGTGATGAAGGAGAAGCAGCGTGAAAGATGGGAGGCGTTTTTTGGCGCTCTTCCAGACTGGGCGCCGGGAGCGCCTTTGCCCAAGCCGCTGGCCTATGTGCTGGGTAACGCTTTGAAGGCTTGGCCGGAGTTGACGGAGATCACGATCGAGCGAACCAAGCTGCCGCTGCCCGTGGAGGCGAGCCGGGCGCTGCGCGATCTGACCTGGGGGATTGTCGGGGCGGAACTCGCCCGCCGGTTGGAAATGACCCAGGGCGTCTACGCCGTGCTCCATGGGTATGAACAGGTCTATGACGAGATGGTCCGGCGCACCGGCCGGCTCACGTTCGCGGATGTGCAACGATTATTGCGCCCGGATGAACCCAACGGCGCCCGTCGTCTGTCCCGGGAAGAAACGGACGAGGCCCGGCTGTTCATCGACTGGCGTCTGGACGCACAAATCGACCATTGGCTTCTGGATGAGTTTCAGGACACGAGTTACGGGCAATGGAGTGTCTTGCGAAACCTGATTGACGAGGCGGTGCAGGACCCGACCGGGTCGAGGAGTTTCTTCTATGTGGGCGATGTGAAGCAGGCGATTTTTGCCTGGCGGGAAGGCGACTCGCGGCTCTTCCGGGAAATCTTTGATCATTATAACAACGCCCAGGCGGACACCATCCGGGAGCAGCGCCTGGACCGCTCCTGGCGGTCCGGTCCCGCAGTCATCGCCATGGTCAATCGCGTGTTTGGTGATGCCGAGTCGCTGGCGCGGCTGTTTCCCGACCTGGCGGCGCAGCGATGGAGCGCCGAATGGCGGGATCACGAGAGTGCGAGGACGGACCTCACCAGCTTCGCGACGCTGCGTCACGCTGAGGGACGGGAGGGGCGCTTTGCCGAGACGCTGAAGATTCTGGAGGAGACCCGGCCATTGGAGCGGGGGCTGAGTGTCGCTGTGCTGGTGCAGAAAAACAGCACGGCGGCAGAAATGGCGGACTTCTTGCGGAGGGAAGGCAACCTGCCTGCGGTTGCGGAATCGGATTTGCATATCGGTACCGACAATCCCCTGACCAGCGCCGTGCTGGCGATGCTGCGGGTGGCGGCTCATCCCGGTGATGAAGCCGCCCTGGCCCATGTGGCGATGACGCCGGTGCAGGAACTGCTCAATGCCGAAGGGATCGCTACACCGGACGGTTTGACCGCGCGCTTGTTGGGCGAGATTCATGCCGATGGCTTTGAACGCACCCTGGGGCGATGGCTGGGAAGGCTGGATTCTTTCCTGGCGACCGATGACACGTTTAGCCGGGAAAGGAGCCGCCAACTGGTTGATGCGGCCCGGCTCTTTGACGAGACCGGCGGTCGTGTGGTGGCGGAGTTCCTGCATTTTATCGAACGACACACCGTGCGCGACTCCGATGCGGCGGCCGTCGTGCGCGTGTTGACCGTGCACAAGGCCAAAGGGCTGGGGTTCGATCTGGTGATCCTGCCGGACTTGGAAGGAACGAAACTGGCCGCCCGACGCCGTGGCCTGGCGGTGCAACGGGCGCGGGACCGCAGCGTGGAGTGGATCCTCGATCTGCCACCGGAGACCTTCTATGGGGAGGATCCCGTGTTGGCTTCCCATGTGGCCCAGGCCGAAGCGGACGCGTGTTATGAGGAATTGGCGGTTCTCTATGTGGCCATGACCCGGGCAAAGCGGGCGATGTATGTGGTGACCGAACCAGTGGGAACCTCCCAGTCGCGCAACTTTCCGCGGCTGTTGCAGGAAACGCTGGGAGAAAACTGGTCCGCTGGAGAACGGGATTGGTTTGGGGCGGCAGGACCTGTCGCCACGCGCGAGGAGCCAAAGGAATTGACCGTCGTGCGCGGCTCAAGACCGGCCGTGCGGCGGTTGATCCGAACGCCTTCCGCGACCAAGCAGGCGGAGATTGCCGGAGGCCGACTCTTTTCACTGGTGAGCAATGATGCCGCGCGATTTGGACGGGAGGTGCATCGGTTGCTCGCGCAGGTTGAGTGGCTGCATAGGCCCGGCGGCGGGCCTGATTGGACTGGATGTGGCAAGGCAGGTCAGGAAGCCAGCGCCTGTCTGCTGTCATCTGAATTGGCGGAGGTTTGGACGAAGCCGGCGGACGTCGGGGCTTTGGTCTGGCGCGAGCGGGCGTTCGAAGTGGTTTTGGATGGAGTATGGATTTCGGGAGTTTTTGATCGGGTGGTGATCTGGTTGGATCCGAAGCAAAGGCCAGCACGCGCTGTCGTTTATGATTTCAAGACGGACCGAAATGTGGCGCCGGATCTTTCGATCGCAGCGGAACGCCACTCGGAGCAGATTGAACTCTATCGTCAGGTGCTGGCCGTCTTGACAGGTTTGGGCATGGACAAGATTGGCGCCGAAGTGGTCTTCACCGGCCTTGGCCGGAAAGTGCGGGTGGGGAAGCACTCTTAAATTGTGCTTTACAGCGGTGGAGCGGAATCGCAGGTTGGCCGGCTAGAACCAACTTTACCATGGGAAATCTCAAGAAGAAGCGCCGCCTCAAGATGTCGAAACACAAACGCCGGAAACGCCTCAAGGCGAACCGCCACAAGAAGCGTACGTGGCAGAAGTAATCCTTTCTTAGAAACCCGCCCGAGGGCGGGTTTTTTGTTGGGCTCGAATAGCTCGTTCGTAAAACATAAGGGAATCTGTTGGGTAATGATGGAAGTATTATGGTTTTGCGCTTGTCAGGTGGGTAAGTGCCCCATATCCAGCATGTCCTGTAAATGGCATTACGGACCATAAAACCGTAAGGCGATTTTGACTTTCCACACCACCCTGGCTCCACACATCTGCACCGCGCATGCTTTTCGCAAAAAAGTCCAAAGGGTTTTGCGTCGAATTTGGTGATCACGTCACTCAGCTGGCGCGCTTATCGCAGCCTGAGGCGCCTTACGTTGTAGAGGAGCTCAAGGAGATTCCATCCAATGATCCCGGTGCGATCACTGCTTGGGTCAAAAGCACGGAAGGCAAGGGAGCAACTGGCTACGTCCACGCCACGTGTGGCGTGTATCCAGCCCGACGCATTGTCCGTCGCCACACGCTGGATGTGAAGCGGGTGAAAGACCCCGCATATTTTGGCGAGATTTACAATCAGCAGTTTCGCATTGAAGCCGACAAGTACACGATTCGCGCACTGAATCCGGATGACGGCGGCGAATATGATCCGGTGAAAGCGACCCAAAAGGAAGTGCTCTTTTGCGGTCTGCCCTCCGAGGACATCGTCGCGCTGCAGGACAAATTGCTTGAACAAGGCATTTATCCTGAGCGTCTGGAATTGGGCAGTCTGGCCACGCTGGGCGGAGTCGTGAACTACCTCAGGTTCAAGCAGAGCAAGACACCGGTCCTGCTTTTGGAGATAGGGCAAGAAAGCACCCAAAGCTACATCTTGAGTGCCGACGGAGTGGACATATCCCGGCCGATCCCCAGCGGTATTGCGGCCATGATCCCGGTGGTGCAGAAGGAACTCGGCCTGAAGGACGAGGAATCTGCCAAAAAGCTTTTTTATTCGAATACGTTTGATTTCACGAGCATGGGCGGGGCCTTGGTCAAAAAGCTTTTGAAGGAGCTCCAGTCCTCGATTGGTTTTTATGAAGTGCAGACCGGCCAGTCCATCGGCAACGTGATGTGCACGCATTTGCCGACCAGCTTGAATTGGCTCGGCGGTACGATGGCCGGCGCCCTGGGCGTTTCCCCGTTGAAGATCGATTTGGCTCCTTGGCTGGACTCCTTGAACATCCGGTTGGCTGACGGTGTGACGCTTGGCCAACAGGAAGAACGGTGGTTCGGTCTTTTCTCTCTCTTGGCCTCCTATCAAAATGCTGTCCCTGACGAAAAAAAGTGACGCGCAGCCGTTAGCGGCCCCGCAATGGCACACCAATTTCCGCGACTTTGAAAGGTTGCCGGACACCAAGGTGGTGCGCACCACCTTCTTTATCAATACGGCAGCCATTGCCGTCGCCATCGGCATGCTGCTTTGGCTGGGCTATCGAGAATACTCGATCCGGAACATTGCCGAACAAGTCACCGCCGCAAACCGCCAAATCGAATCCAACAAAAAGCAAAACGCCGAGGCTTTGAAGCTTTCCAAAGCGTTTGTTGAGGAGAGCAGGAAGATTGAAGAGGCGGCGGCCTTTACCAAAGTGCCGATCACCCCGGTCGTGTTTCTTGGTTTGATCGGAGCCTCCCTACCCAAGGACATTGCGATTGATAGCGTTGATATCCGCATCAGCGACCCGAAAAACCTGATGTTTCAGCTCAGAGGCAAGGTTGCGGGGAGCCCGGATTTGGCCAGTGGCATCACCTCCAGCTATGTTGATACCCTCCGCGCTGATCCTGAACTGAAGAAGATTTTTGACCCCATCACCCTCAATCGACTGGACCGGGATAGTGCGGGTGGATTCATGGTTTTTGAGATCACGCTAACGATCAAAAAGTAATCACATGACTTCTGCTGATCTTATCGCTGTACTGAAGAAACACCCAATTGGATTCGGCTGTGCCTTGGTGAGCATCGTTTGCGGTGTTCTGATTTATTTGAGGTCAGGCAACATCGCCGAGGGACAGGAAGAATTGGAGGCACGTTCAGCTGAAGCGGCCGCCATGGTTGCCAATATCCGGAATTCATCGAACCTCGCGGAGCAGGTTGCGGAAGTGCAGGCGCAAGCGAAGGAACTGGAAGGGCGCCTGATGAAGGCTGGTCAGTTGGCTGTTAACCTCCAGTATTTCTACAAACTCGAGACCGAGAATGAAGTGAAGCTGGTTGATGTGCGGCAAAACACGCCTCCGAAAAATGCAAAAGGTCTCTATACTGGCATTCCCTTCATTGTTTCGGTTCAAGGCTCGTTTACTCAAGTCATGAACTTCTTGAACCGGCTTCAGCACGGGCGCCATTTTTGCCGGATCAATGCTGCGAATTTCAGCAAAACAACCGGTGCTTCCGGTGGCACTCTGGTCAACCTGAGCCTTAATCTCGAATTATTGGGGCAACCATGAAAATTCCTCAGCTAGCTTCACCTGTGATTTGGATGACGGCGTGTGTCGCGATCGTCATTTCGGCTTCATTGTCCGCAGCAGAAGGCGTCGTATCTCCGGCCAAGCGCGTGGAAACGATCGCACAAGGGAAAGGCTTGTTGGCTGACAAGACGGTGCCGTTTAACGGAAAGAACATCTTCAATCCCGATGGCTTCGGCGAGGGCATTGCTGATACTGGTTCGAGCGGAAACGTGAGCAATCCCATCCCGACCGGTCCGCGTTCGCCGCGCGAATTGTTGCAAGCAATCGGCGCGAGTTTGAAGCCGAGCGGCTTCTTTGTTTTGGGAGGAGAACCGACCTTGGTTTTCGGTCAAAAGCGCGTCAAAGCTGGCGAGTCCATGACAATCACCTTTGAAGGCGCCGAATATACCGTAGAGATAATTTCCATCGACCGCCCAAACTTTACCCTCCGACTTAACCGTGAGGAATTTACCCGGCCCATCAAATAAGGACGAACTATGAGCACACGCACCATGCTGATCACGCTTCTCGCCACGGCACTGACCCTGCCTGCCATGGCTCAAGAAAGCACCACCACCGCCGCGCATGATGCGTCGGCTGAAAAGGCAGTAACCGTACAAGGCGCAGAGCCCGTCGCCAATACGGTCAGCCGGGATAAGGACACCCTGTCGGTCGACTTCCCCGATGAGGATATCAAGACCATTCTCCGGAACGTGGCCGACCTGTTCGAGCTCAACCTGGTGGTGCCGGACACGCTGACCGGCAAGACCTCAATCAAGTTGCGCGATGTGACTTGGCGCCAGATTTTCCAAGTCGTGCTGGCTCCCGTGGGCTACACCTACATTGAAGAAGGTAACATCATCAAGATTGTCAGCAACGACCTCTTGCAGCAGGAACCGGCTGCGACCGAGGTCTTCATCCTGAACAACGCCAAGGCAGCGGACATCAAGCCGACCGTCGATGGTTTGGTTGATGCCGCGGCTGGCGGCAAGATCGTGATCGATGCGCGCAGCAATGCGTTGGTGATCACCGAGCGCCCGTCCCGCATGGGCCGCATCCGCAGCATCATCGAGCAATTGGACAAGGCTACCGATCAGGTCATGATTGAATCAAAGTTCGTCGAGGTCACCGATCGTGACATCCGCAATATCGGCGTTAATTGGGCTGGTCTTCAAAACATGCAGCTTGGTGCCCGCAACATCACCCAAAGCTTCAGTCGCGATCGCAGTCAGGATTTCAGCAACGGATCCAACTCCAATTCGACGAGCAGCAGCGGCAGCAACAATGGTCGCACCAACACCACCTCCAGCGGCAGCACCGCAGGTACGACCGCCTCGAATACCATTGGCAGCAGCTCAACCTATGTGACCGGTTTGGCCGATCCTTCCTCGGGTGTCAGCTCTTCGTTCAATCCTTCCACGGGCACCGTGAGCGGGCTTCCGAATTCCATCCCGACGGTCACCACCAATGCAGACTATGTGCCCGCGACGGTGACCTCTCCGGCAACAGCCACTGCACTGAATACCTTCACGGGATCTGTCTCCACCGGTTCGACATCCGGTACCAACAGTTCGGTATCTGACACGCTGACGAGTGGCCTGACCAATACGGCATCCAGCGCGGTCAGCCAGTTGATGGGTCTTACCAATGGTGGCGGCACCTCCCGGGTGGCTTCAGCGGTCTTCTCAGCTTCGGACTTCAGCATCGTGCTCTCCGCCCTGAAGTCCCAGAGCAACACCAAGATCGTGTCGAATCCTACGGTAGTGACGCTTAATAACACCGAGGCCACGCTCAATATCGGCCAGGAATTCCCCATTCCGAGCTATACCTATAACAGCGAGCGTGGCACCTTCGAGGTGTCCGGGTTCCAGTATAAGCCGATCGGTATCATTCTAAAGGTGACGCCGCAGGTTAACGGTCGTGGCGTCATCAAACTGAATCTCGAGCCCGAGGTCAGCCAGCGCAACGGTGACACTTCGTTCGGCGGCGCCGGTGGTGCCCAGATTCCGATCATCGCCACCCGCAAGGCTAAAACTCAGGTCTCCCTCAAGGATGGTTACACGATGGGTATTGGTGGCCTCATCACCACGGGGCAAAACCATGGTGGCACGAAGGTGCCTGTGCTGGGCAATATCCCGGTCCTTGGCCGGTTGTTCTCGTCCAAGACCGTCAACGACGAAACGACCAATCTCTTGATCTTTATCACTGCAAAAACGATCAGCGCGGAAGGGGCATCAATCGAAGAGGTTTTCGATCCTCGCGCGATCGGGGCGGTAAACATGACCCGCGAAGACCTTCCCGGCTATCGTGCCGCCAAAGGATCTGATGTCTTCGGCCAGCCGATGCCTGCGGACAAGAAGTAACCACGGGAATCAATCCAGTTTACGGGGCGGTGGGTTATCCCACCGCCCTTTTTTTTGCTCGGATTGTCATCGCGGTCCCAGCGGATGGCTTAAATGCGGTGGCGCTATGACCAATTAGGGCTAGGCAGTGCAGTTGATTATCACGCCTGTATTCGTGAGGGGCTTGCGACTATTTGTTAGCCAATCATTCTTACCGGCATAACTTCCAATTAATGGCCCTAACCGCTCCTATAAAACCTTTGGGATCCGATCCAGCCAGTGTGTTTTCCATCGTGGGGAAACACATGACCGCCTTGGATGAATTCATGAGGCACCAGGCGGGCGAATTCGAGCCTGAGATTCGTGAAATGGCTACCTATTGCCTCGACACTTCGGGTAAGAGGCTGCGCCCCACCTTGGTGTTTATCAGCGGTTGGAACGATGCGGCTCGTGTCGATGAGGCCCTGGTGCGTGCCGCGGGGGTGGTTGAGATGGTCCATCTCGCCACGCTCGTGCACGATGACATCATGGACCGGGCGGAGATCCGGCGTAGCCGTAAGACCGCTGCGCGCCAATTCGGGCCCGATGCGGCCGTGTTGCTAGGCGACGCCTTGTTTTCCCAGGCATTGCACATTGCATCGCTGTTTCCGACCACCGAGGTGTGCCGTTTGGTGTCGGAATCTACCCGCAAAGTTTGCTCCGGCGAGATAATGCAAACTTTACGGCGCCGAGATTACAGCGTGTCACTGGAAGACTATCGGCGCATCATTGATTTGAAAACGGCGGAACTTTTCCGGGTCTCCTGCTACTTGGGAGCCATGCTCGCCGGGCATGAAACGGCGTTCGTCCGCGCGGCTGATCGCTTCGGGCATCACCTTGGTATTGCCTATCAGATCTATGATGACCTGGTGGACTTCCTTGGTGACGAAAAGAAAGCAGGCAAGACACTGGGAACCGACCTTGATTCGGGCAAGCTCACCCTGCCTCTCATGTTGCTACTGGAGAGATTGCCCGTCGCTGAGAGAAACGAACTCACGGCTGCGTTGACCAACGGATTGTCCCCCGGGCTTGCGGCCAGCAAGCAGCGCATGAGTGATTTGGGGATTGCTGACGCCATTGTGGCGGCGATTGAAGAGGAATTGGTGAAGGCGCTTGGCGCGCTTGCTCCGCACGCTCAGCTTGCTCCGGTTCCGTTGATGTCCGCGCTGGCGGAATTGCTGAGAAAACAAGTGGCGGCACTGTCTGTCGGAACGGGTTCTTGAATTATTGCGTTTGCATGGCTCACCTTCCGACATAACTTGTCAGTGCGACGATGAACCTGACCAAGGTCTTCACCAAGACGGCAATTTCCACCCCCGAGCGTCAGCAGGAGGCGGATGCGGATCTAGTGGTGGTGAAGAAAGTCCAGGCGGGTGATGTCGCAGCCTTTGATCGCCTTATTTTAAAGTATCGGGAAAGGGTCTTCGGCGTAATTTACAATCTGACGTCCAATCGAGAGGATTCATCGGATCTAACACAGGACACCTTTATCAAGGCGTTTCAGGCGATTAATCGTTTTCAAGGGAACTGCTCTTTCTTTACTTGGCTCTACAAGATTGCCGTCAACACAACCCTTGGTCATCTGCGCAAGAACAAGTTACGCAGTTTCTTCAGCTTGGAGAAGATAAGCGAGGACGGAGCAGACATTCAAATCCTTGAGCAATTGACGGATAAGCGCGGTGCGGACCGGGATACCTATTTGAAGGAGCTTCAGGAAAAATTGAACGAAGCGCTGCAAAAACTGTCTATCCCACACAGAACTGTGATTACTTTATTTGAAATAGATGGCCTCAGCCATGCCGAGGTTGCCGAGGTTGTGGGATGCTCAGAAGGCACCGTTCGGTCCCGTCTCCACTATGCCAAGCAGTTTCTGCAGGGCGAATTAGGTAAATACCTTCGCGCCTGACCATCCATGCCTATCAACGAGCCCAATTCCAAAGTCACCCTTGAGCAACTGCTTCGCTTGAAGCGGGCGGAGCGTCCCAATCCGGAGTTTTGGGCCCATTTCGAGCGTGAGCTGCATCAAAAGCAGTTAACGGCCTTGGTGCAAAAGCGGCGTTGGTGGCATGGTATGTCGCTGATTCCGATGCGCCGTGTACTGCTGCCCACCGGGGCGGTCGCCATCGCAACCCTCACTTTCATTTCAGTTCGTCAGTCGGTTTCGCCTCAGGCAGTGGAGACAGGCCGTGTTCCTGCATTGAGTTCCTCAACGGTTCAAGAAATCGAAACCCTGAGTCCGGTGCAGGTGCCGAGCAAGGCGGTCTATGCCTCGCTGGGTGCGCAAGTCGATTCCAATGCCACGCCTTCGAACTACGTTATACCAGTGACCGAATCAATTCCGGTCACGCAGGAGATCGAGTCTCCCTCAGCCCGCTCAATTGCCGCCAATCTCGCGCGATTGGAACAGTCCGAACCCGATTTGATCCATTCGGTACTGGGTAGTCGGCTTAGTTCTGCCGCGCGGGTTCAGACCGTGGCTGCCTCGCAGAATGCTTCGGAGGAGACGGCGGGGACGGATTCATCCAGCCGTTACCGTTTGATTGCCAGATACGCCGACCGGGCGTTGAGCCCCGAACCCTTGGCCCCAGTTGGTGTGAGAGAACGAATTGCACGCCGTTTGGGTGATGACCTCGGAGAAGGCATCAGTCGTATCGGTGTCGTCGGCAGTCGAGTCTCGCTCAAGTTTTGAGCGAGATCTGAACCGAACGGAACCCGCCTAAAGAGGCGGGTTTTTTATTTTTCAGGCACGCAGATTCCGCAGGTGTCGATGAAGAAGTCATGGCCCTTGTCGTCGACGAGAATGAACGCCGGGAAGTCCTGCACCTCAACGCGCCACACCGCTTCCATGCCTAATTCAGGGAACTCGAGGACTTCAACCTTGCGAATATTCTCCTGAGCGAGAATCGCCGCCGGACCGCCGATGCTACCCAAATAGAATCCGCCATGCTTCTTGCATGAATCAGTCACGGTTTTGCCGCGATTGCCCTTGGCCAGCATGATCATGGAGCCACCCGCTGCCTGGAAGGGCGCCACATAGCTGTCCATGCGCCCAGCGGTCGTGGGTCCAAATGATCCGGACGCGTAGCCATTGGGGGTTTTCGCCGGACCGGCATAGTAGACGGGGTGATTCTTGAAATAGTCAGGAAGGCCCAAACCAGCGTCGAGACGCTCCTTCAACTTGGCGTGTGCGATATCGCGGGCCACGATCACGGGACCGGTCAGGGAAACGCGGGTGGTGACCGGGTGCTTGGAAAGCTCGGCGAGGATCTCCTTCATCGGCTTGTTCAGGTCGATACGGACAAAATTGTCGTCTTTGAAAGTCCGCATCTCGGCCGGTATGAAACGGCCGGGATTGGTTTCCAGCTTTTCCAAGAAAATGCCGTCCTTGGTGATCTTGCCTTTGACGTTGCGATCCGCGCTGCAGGAAACACCCATGCCGACGGGGCAGCTTGCCCCATGGCGGGGCAGACGGATCACGCGGGCGTCCAGTGCGAAGTACTTGCCGCCAAACTGGGCGCCAACCTTGGCTTCTTGAGCCAGTTTCAACACTTGGGCCTCCATCTCCAAATCCCGGAAGGCCCGGCCGTGCTCATTGCCGGAAGTCGGCAACGCATCGAGATACTTGGTCGTGGCGAGCTTCAAGACCTTCATGCAAGCCTCGGCGCTTGTGCCACCAATCACGAATACCAGATGGTACGGTGGGCAAGCGGAGGTGCCGAGCAGCATCATCTTGTCAGCAAAAAACTTCGCCAAACTCTTCGGGTTGAGCAGGGCCTTGGTCTCTTGGAAGAGGAAGAGCTTGTTGGCTGAACCACCGCCTTTGGCCACAAAGAGAAACTCATACTTGGCCCCTTCGGTGGCCATAAGGTCGATCTGCGCCGGCAGATTGGTGCCGGTATTGGTCTCCTTGAACATGTCGAGCGGAGCGACCTGGGAGTAACGCAGGTTTTCCTTCGTGTAACACTCGTAGACGCCCTTGGACAGGGCTTCGGCATCATTCCCTTCGGTCCAAACCTGCTGTCCCTTTTTGCCCATAATGGAGCAGGTTCCCGTGTCCTGGCACATCGGCAGGATGCCGCGGGCGGCGATCTCGGCATTTTTCAGGAGGGTCAGCGCCACGTAACGGTCGTTCGCCGATGCTTCAGGATCCTTGAGGATCGCGGCAACCTGCTCGAGGTGCTTGGTGCGCAGATAAAAATTGCCGTCGTGAAAGGCTTCGCGAGCCAGATGGGCCAGTGCGCCAGGACTTACCTTGAGGATCTCTTTTCCGCCGAAAGTGTCGGTGGCGACGCCTTCTTTGGTCAGCAGGCGGTATTCGGTCTCATCGGCACCGAGGGGCAGGGGATCCTGATAGGAAAAAGACGGCGTAGGCATAGGACCAGTCTACGTCGCGCGGGGGCGTGCGCAATACCGCCGTGCCGGTAGTTGGCAGACTGTCACTCCGTATAAAAAGCGCTACAGGATCTTCAGCTTGGGGAGGTCCTGCACATCGATATAACCGACGGGTCGGTTGCTCGAATCGACGGCAAACAGATCGGAGATTTTCAAAGCTTGGAATATTTTCAACGCTTCGACCGCCAAAGAGTCTACCGGCACAGTCTTGCCGCCCTTGGTCATGAACTCGCTCACGGGTCGATTGAGGAAGTCGACGCCACCGGTCAAGGCGCTCCGACGAAAGTCCCCATCGGTGAAGATTCCCGTCAGCTGGCCCTTGCCATTGACCAAGGAGACCGCGCCTGCCTTGGCCTTGGTCATGGCAAAAATCGCACCCTGGACCGTCGATTTGGATTCCCTCAAAACCGGACAGGCCGGTCCGGTACGCATGATGTCCCTGACCCGCAGCAGCAAGGTCATGCCCAGGGTGCCGGCGGGGTGATACTTCGCGAAATCCTCCCGGGTGAGTCCCCGGCTCTCGAGCAGGACCATCGCCAGGGCGTCGCCCAGTGCAAGGGCCGCGGTGGTGCTGGCCGTCGGGGCGAGGGCCAGCGGGCAGGCTTCTTTCGGGGCTGAGTAAACGAGTCTGTAATCGGTCCCTCGGGCGAGTTCGCTGTCACCGACGCCTGTCATGGCCACAGTTTTCAGACCGAATTTCTCGAACAGGGGCAACAGCCGAAGCATTTCGGCGGTGGATCCGCTGTTGCTGAGCAATATCGCAAGATCGCCAGCGGCGCACAGGCCTAGATCACCGTGGAGGGCCTGGGTCGGATCGAGGAAGCAGGATGGGGCGCCGGTGCTGTTGAGGGTGCCGGCAAGTTTTTGCGCGATCGCCGCATTCTTGCCTACCCCGGACAGGATGATCTTGCCGCCCGCCGCCAGGGTGGCCTCCACGGCGCGAACCACGGACACAAACTCCCGGCCCAACCCCTTGCTGGTGGCCCCGAGGGCTTCCCTTTCAATAGCGAGGCAATTGCGGGCCTTGGCGAGGATGGTTGCGGCTTCCAGTGGCATCAAAAACTTGTGTTGGGTTGGGGCGGAGGCAAACCTACCCGCCACCTGTCTTCATTCAATTCATTTCCCGCCTTGTCCGGTCTCGTCGCCAATCCTCGTCCCCTCTGGCTTGCTCTCCTGGGCATGTTGGCGTTGCTGCTGGGCGGGTGTGGTGACAGCGATCGTTTCACCTACGCGAACGAGACGGACGAGCCGAATTACCGCGAGGGGCAATCCCTGCTCAAGTCCGGACGCCGGCAGGAAGCCCTCACCGCGTTTCTCAAGGTCATCGACCGGCGCCGGGACGATGCGCCGGAATCACATTTGGAGGTGGGCCTGCTGTATGTGCAGCACATCAATGATCCGCTTTCCGCGATCTATCACTTCCGCAAGTATCTCGCGCAGCGCCCCAACAGTCCCCAGGCGCCGCTCGTCCGTCAGCGGATCGACGCGGCGATCCGCGAATTTGCCCGCACCATTCCGGCCCAGCCGCTGGAGAACCAGGCTCAACGGGTCGACCTTGTTGCCGCCCTCGACAAGCTGAAGCAGGAGAATGACACCCTGAAACAGCAGCTCGCTGATGCCCGTGCGGCGCGAAATATTCCGGTGCCTATCGCGGAGAGTTCGGCGCCGGTTTCCGCACCCACCGCTGCCACGAACAGCAACAACACGATTAGCTTCTCTGTCGAGACGGTGCCCACGGTCAGAACACGCTCGGCGCCCCCAGCTGCCCGGGCCAGCCCTCCGCCCACGGTGACGACAACCCGGCCGTCGCCCTCACCGGCCTCGCCACCTGCTACCCCGGCTGCGCGCAAGCATGTCATCCGGCCGGGCGATACGCTCTCCAAGCTCGCTCTGCAGTACTATAACAATCGCGCCAAGTGGCGGGACATCTACGCGGCCAACAAAGGGGTCATGAAGAACGAGTCAGACCTGAAGGTCGGCATGGAGTTGAAGATTCCCTGAATCCGGCGGCTGGTCTCAAGTCGAGTATTCCGCCCAACTGGTCGCCGTTTCGCTCACGCGAACCCGATTGATCCGAATATCGCGGGGCACAGGATACTCCGCCGCAGGATCGAGGGCCGCGGTTTTCAACGATTCCTGCAAGGCATCGTGGATGGTGCGCGCCATCACTTCGGTGGTGGGATCCGTCGCCTGGAATGCCACGATCCGTTCGCCATAGGTGCGGTTCAGATGATCGAACTCAGGATCGTTCGTGTTCACGCACAAAGCATGATCCCATCGGTCTAGGAAAGCCTCCATGGCACGTTTGACGGCCTTGAAGTCACAAACCATGTCGTTCGCATCGAGCTGGTCGGATTCCAGGACGATTTCCACCGTGCGGCTGTGGCCGTGCGGAAAACGGCAGCGACCGCGATGTTTGCTGAGGAGGTGACCGCTTTCGAAGGTCAGGGTCTTGGCGATGCTATACGGCATGAAGCTGCGGGGAATCCGATCAGACGGTGCGGGAGAATCTCTTTGGCCCGCGGTCGAGGTAGGCATCGAATCTCATTGCGATGATGCGGCGGAAGAGCTCCCCGGTGGGGGTGATCGAGATCCCGGCGGAGTCGAGCTGGATGAGTCCGTCTGCCGCCAGGTCGGACAAAGTGGCGAGCTCGGTTCCGTAAGCCTTCTCCACGTCAAACCCGAGCCGACGGGAGAGTGAGGCGAAATCGATCCGGTTGCGGCACATGATGTCCATGATCAGGGTCCGCCGATTGCGGTCCTCGGTTGTAAGGAGGCAGCCGCGTTCAATCGGCAATGCACCCCGGTTTAGCGTGGCGGTGTATTCCTCGAGATCCTTGAAATTCTGACGGAAAGAGCCGTCGGTTTGCGAAATAGACGACATGCCGAACCCGTAGAGCGAGGCGCCGGCCCGGGTCGTGTATCCTTGGAAGTTGCGGTAGAGCGTGCCGTCGTGGTGGGCGATCGCGAGTTCGTCGTCGGGCCGGGCAAAGTGGTCCATGCCGATGTGTACATACCCCGCGGCCGTGAGGGCGCGGGCCGCCGCGGTCAGCATCGCGAGTTTCGCCTCGGTGGACGGCAGTTGCTGCCGGTCGTCGAAGATTTTCTGGGCCGGCTTGAGCCACGGCACGTGGGCGTAGCTGAAAACGGCCAGCCGGTCGGGATTGAGCGCGATGATCTCGTCGAGCGTGCGAGCAAAGGATTCGGGCGTTTGCAGAGGCAGCCCGTAGATCAGGTCAACGCTCACCGAATCGTACCCCGCATCCCGCAACCAGGTGATGGCCTGGGCGGTTTGCGACAGAGGTTGCCAGCGATGAATCGCCACTTGGACCTCCGGGTTGGTGTCCTGCACGCCGAGCGAGGCGCGGTTGCAACCCAGACGTCGGTAGGCTTCGACGTGTTCCTTGGTGAGGCGACGGGGATCGATCTCCACGGAAATCTCGGCATCAGGCGCGAAATTGAAAACCGCATGAATGGCGCGGCCAAGCCGGTCGATCTCGGCCGGCGGCAGGAAGGTGGGCGTGCCGCCGCCGAAGTGCAGTTGCGTGACCGGGCGCGCCCGGTTGACCAGTGGCTGGGTGAGGGCGAGCTCCTTGCAGAGCAGGTCGACGTATTCGCCGGCAGACGAGAGGCGCCGCGTGATGACGGTGTTGCAACCGCAGTACCAGCAAAGCGATTCACAGAACGGCAGATGGAAGTAAAGGGACAGCGGCCGGTTCGGGTCCGCGTTGTCGCGGGCGATTTCCGCCAGCAGGGAGGCCTTGTCTACCTCCGGCGAGAACTGCGGTGCCGTCGGGTACGACGTGTAGCGCGGTCCGGGAATGTTGTATTTGCGAACCAGCTCGAGGGCAGGTTCTACCGTTGGAGTGACGGTGTTGCGTGGAGACACCATGATGGGAATACTCTAACCTTCACCGCATCGGGTGGCTGCGCATCCCTTGTCTTGCCGCACCCGTTCCTTGCCGAGTTTACCTGAGAAAGATTGTCTCGGATCTTGAAGCCAGGGGGATTTCTGTGTGTCCTCCGATCGTGACCAGTGAGCCGTCCGATGATCGTCCTCCACGCTATTGGTCGTTGGATGTTTTCCGTGGTGTCTGCGCCCTGACTGTTTTCCTCAACCATTGGCCGCTGTGGTCCCATTTTGCCCCGGTCGGGGCGGTGCAAACATTTGTGCACGAGGGTCTGAACAGCATCTATCAGGTGTTCATCAAGCTCACCTGGCCGACCGGAGGTCAGCACCCGGCGCTTATTTGCTTCTTTGTCTTGAGCGGATTCTGTGTGCACCATCCTTTCGAATGGGGTCTGGGGCGGAAGGCGGCGACGGTTCGTTGGGGGGACTATTTCTCGCGGAGAGTGAGGCGAATCATGCCCGTCTATTGGGTGGGGGTCTTGTTGGGGCTGGTTTTCGTCGCGATTGAGCATTGGCAGCCGACGGGAGACCCGTTGCTCCGGCTCCATGCGGCGGCGACTCCCGTCCAGATCGCGGCGCGGTTGGGCGGGTGGAGCGGTCTTTGGCCGCAGGAGATATTCGCGGGCAATTACATTCTGCACACGGTGGGAACGGAGATCGTCATCTACGCGGCCTACCCGCTGTTTTATCGGGCGGCCGCCGCAGGCCGCTGGTGGCTCTTGGGAGGCATTGCGGTCGCCCTGCAGCTGTTGGCCCTGCCGTTGCTCGGTTATGTCGACCCGTTCGTGTTGTTCCCGGGCGTGCTGATGATGGGGCTTTTTTGGTATTTGGGCGCGCTGGCCGCGCACCTCAGCCAGAAGAAGTCCTTTCAGGTGTCTGGCTGGTGTGTGGGTGCGCTCTGGGCCTTGTTTCTCGCGCTGCAGCAGACCCCGCACTTCTTCGGGCTCAATATGATCAAGCAGTTCATCTGGGGACTTGTTTGCATGGCGGTGATTGTCTGGTTGCTAGGGTGGGAGGCGCGCCATCCAACCCTTCGCGATCGCGCCTTGGTGCGCGGGCTCCGCTGGACCGGGGACATCAGCTACCCGCTTTATGCGGTGCACACCCCTGTGATACTACTGGTCAACTGGTGTCTGCTGACGCTGGGAGACGTGCGGAGCTATGGCTGGCAGTTGATGCTGAATCTGGTGGTGCCGGTGCTGATCACGCTCGCGGTCCACTATCTGATCGAGCGGCGGTATTATCACCCGCGCAAACCTGCTTGAGCCGCAAAGACGGGGTTCAACCGATGAAGAATTTCTGGATGCGACGGAGTGACGCCACCAGACGGTCGATCTCTTCCTCGGTGTTGTAGAGGTAGAAACTCGCGCGGGTCGTGCTCGTCAGGCCCAATTTGCGCATGAGCGGTTGGTTGCAGTGGTGGCCACCGCGCAGGGCGACGCCGTCCTCATCGGCAAAGGTCACCACATCGTGGGCATGAACCCCTTCGAAAGCGAAGCTCACCAACCCGCTGCGCTCGAAGCCGACGCGAGGACCGATGATGCGGATGCCCGGCAGGACGGACAGCTTCTCCATCGCCAGATTGACCAGCGTGGTGTCGTGGGCGGCGATATGCTCGCGGCCAAGCGCATCCAGGTAGTCGCACGCGGCGCCGAGCGCGATGGCGTCGGCCACGTTGGGTGTACCCGCCTCGAAGCGCTCGGGGGTGGGCTTCCAGGTGGCGGTTTCGTAACTGACGCTCACGACCATGCCGCCGCCGGTTTCATCCGGGGCCAGTTTGTCGAGCAGCTCGCGCCGGCCGTAGAGTACGCCGATGCCGTTGGGGCCGCACATTTTGTGGCCGGAAAACGCCAGGAAATCGCAGCCGATCGCCCGTACGTCGAGCGGGACGTGGCCGATGGACTGGGCCGCATCGATGACCGTCACAGCGCCGACGGCTCTGGCTTTGCGGCAGAGATCGGCGACCGGGT